>Ga0206850_10058_pt1 | contig 40565 bp, 34 predicted proteins | sample Alteio_BWOrgCont_16_FD_152885 | JGI IMG/M metagenome (GOLD analysis project Ga0206850, IMG submission 152885) | Enriched cells from forest soil in Barre Woods Harvard Forest LTER site, Petersham, Massachusetts, United States -... | ecosystem: Environmental > Terrestrial > Soil > Temperate forest >...
AGTTGTTCGCTGGTCTCTTCGCCGATCTTGACTCGTGGGGTCTGGCAGCATGGGCACGTCTTCTCGGCTTCGAGCAGGTCGTAAACGATGCGTTCGCGGACCAGGTCGTCCGGCAATTTCCGACGTCCGTGGCCCTTCTTCTTGGGAGGCGGTTCCGGTTTCAGTTCGGCGGGAAGGCTTGGCGGCGGAGGCGGCGGCTCGGGCTCATCGACTTCGCCCAGGAGAGCCAGGAGACTGGGTTGATCGGGCCGGAACTTCTCGCCCTTGGGGCCATACAATCGACGCAGCAGTTGATCGAGCCGTTGCTGGACGCCGCTCAGTTCGCGGTCCCGCTTGTGCAGGAGGGTCAGCAATTCCTGGATCATCCGCTTCAGCGTTACGGGATCGTCCGGCAGATGTGTGTCGGTGGGAAGAGCGGAAGTGACGGCGGCGTCCTGGCCCATGCCATATTAGACGCGTGAGCCGCCCTTTTCGTTCGACGAAAATCGTGAAGAGTCGCATCGAGTGACGGGGCGGTGTCAGTGGAGTGCCGGCCCGGTTCAGGCCGGCTTCGCCGCGATGCTCGCTGGCAGGCGGTAACGCTGGCCACGTGGCACCTGGACCGGGTCGATGCCCTGCAGCACCAGTTGCAAGTCGGCCGCGGACATCTCGAGTTGCCTGGCCTCGCCGGCCGGAACGGGGAAACGATAATTGCCCTCTTCCAGCCGTTTGTAAAAAATGGCCAGCCCATCGCTGTCCCACCAGATCGCTTTGAGTCTATCGCCACGCTTGTTGCGAAAGACGAACAGGTGTCCGGAAAGTGGATTCTGGTGTCCGAGGAAATCGCGGACCAGGGCGAGCAGGCCATCGAAGCTCTTGCGCATGTCGGCGGGTTGGGTGGCGACGAAGACACGCGTGGAAGGAGGTAGGGTCAGCATGGCCGAGCCTCCGTCCTGGTTGAAGCGTGGAGCATGGCCAACACGTCGGCGAGGAGCGAGCGGTCGCATCCGGACCGAACTCGAAGGCGTGAGCCATTGGCGAGTCGGATGTCGATCGCAGCAGAGTGCCGAGTTTGTGGATCGTTGAAAGCGACGGGTAGGAACGCTGGTTCAGCAGGCGACGGGGTCGCGTCAGGCGTGGGACGAGTTGCCAGGTCCCGCTCGCTGATGATCCTCCGCCAAGCGTAAAACGAGGGCTCCCCCAACGCGTGTTTGCGACAGTACTGCCGGACGCTCAGGCCGCTCTCAGGCTGTCGGGAGAGATGCCGCCGCCAGAATAGCTCGAGCTTGGGATCGCGTGAGTGTCGAGGCATATCGAGGACTCCGTGAGGAAATCCTCGAAGGTACCACGGCGGTCAATAACGCTGTTCACAGGACGGATACGAATCAACGAGCCCGGTTATCACAAAACCCGTCAGCCAAACACCTCTCGCATCGCCTCCTCCTGCACGTCGGGATACATGTGGGCATACCGTCTTCGTTGCTCTTCGGTGCAATGCCCCACAAAACTGTCGATGATCCGCTGGTCGATCCCCTTGCTCGCCATCGCCGAAATGAACGAGTGGCGGAATACGTGCAGCCCACGCAGGACTTTCCACTTCGAAAGACGCAAAACTCGGTCGAAGTAATTCATCGCCTCGCGAGGCGAGATCTCCTTCCCATCGCTCTTGCAGAACAGCGTTTTGCCGTTGCCCCGCTTTTTCATCCAATCGGCCAGGACTTCTTTCAGGAAGGGCGTCAGAGGCACACGGCGGGTGGTTGTTTTGCTCTTGTCTCTCTTCTTCTCCCGGATCGTTACAACGCCGCTATCAAGGTCCACATCAGAAGGCAGGGCACGAACGATTTCCGAACGCCTGGTTCCAGTGTGGGCGGCGAAGCAGAGAATTGGATAAACCCACGGGCTCACCGGTCGTGGCTTCACCCCTTCCAGCAACTCGGCTACCTCACCGGGCCTAAGGTACACACAATCCCACACCTGCTCAGCGTCGTCGCCAGCCGCAATGCGGCGTTTCGCTTCCTCCCATGTCATGAACGGCATTTTTTCCTCGATCTTGGCGAAGTCGAGACCCGTTCCCGGAAACTCTTCTTTTAAGGACAAGTGGCGACGCGCCCAGTTCCATGCAGTCCGGAGGCTGACAATCTCCTTCTGGATGGTCGCCGCGGAAGGGTGTCGTTTGGGCTTGTCAGGCTGTTCCGCTTTTGCAGGCCGAGGTTTCTTGAACTTCCGTCCGGGCTTGGCGGCAAGTTTCTTCAGGCGTGCCTTGCGATAAATGTTGGGGTCGATCCACTCTTCCGACCGCTTGTCCACATACGCCTGGAGGTCGGGCCTTGTCATGCCCGGGACCAGTCGCTTCGGCCCAAGGATTCTGAACAGGTGGACGAAATGCAAATGGATACCCTCGAGGGTCGTCTGCTCCAGTTTTTTCTGCTGCGAACGGAAATAAGCATCCCGAAGGTCTTCAAGTGTCAGGTTCTGTTTCCCATTTTCGGTAGCCGTGACGTACTCCAGCGGCTTGCCGTCATGCTTCACGAAAGTGACGATATCGCAGCCCCCGGGAAGATGCACCAGGTTTTGCTTGAGACGCATCAGCCAGTAGTCAACTTTGGAGGCGGTGGCCTTCGCCTCGTTTTCCATCACGTTTCCGATCCAGAGGGTGTGCTGTTGACCATTGAATCGGAAGAGAACTCGCCAACTGCCGTTTCGACACTGGAGAGCAGCCATTTCATGCCTCTGCGTCTTGGTAACAATTTGGTAACAGGATTGATCAGTATGAGACCAACGTCACGTCGATGTGATTATACGCAGAATTGTTGAAAATGAAGTTAAAATCAGGGAGATGACTGCCAACACGATGTGTCCGCAATGTGTCTGAAACCTCTTGTTACTAGACTGTCGATCCGGTGGTTGCGGGTTCGAGTCCCGTCGTCCTCGCTCAATAGAAGTAGCCGCAAGTTAAGGACTTGCGGCTACTGTCGTTTCTGGCTGGTGTGTAAGTCTAATTTGGGAGGTTGACTATCTTCAGCCTGCGATTGAGGTGTCGATCTTTTGCTGCTTCTCCATCGCCATGCGTTCCAGAAACGCGGCGGTCGGGCGGACCGCCGCGCGAAATATCTGGCCGTATGCTCTGTTACTTATCTTAACTTGGCGCAATGCTCACCGATCATGAAGCGCGATGCGCAACTGGTGTAGTCTCCGAAAATGTCGTTGTTGCTTTTCGACGCAAAGTTGAAGAGGACCTCAGACGGAGTGCTGAGCGTCACGCTTGCACCTGTGTCGAAATAGAAGCCGCCACCGATTCCCTGACCGGCCGAACTACCCCTGGACCCACCTTCTGCAACATTTGCGAAAACCGTGGTGCCATCGATCGAGGCGTTCGTCGTGCCCAGCACATAGGCCCCACCGCCGAGACCGTTGCCGCCGCTAATTCCAGCCCCCGCAGCACCACCTTGGGCCTCGTTGAAGTCCAGTGTGCCACCAGAGATGGAGATGCTGGACGTGTCCGTGCCGAGACCCAGGAATGTTGTCTCCAATGCGCCGGCACCCCCGCCATTGGAAATGGCACCGCCAGCACCGACACCACCCACCGCTCCGGAACCGCCCGCGCCTCCCACGGCCACGTTGCTGGAGAAGTGACTGGCTGAAACTATAGCAGACGAGTCAACACCGCTGTAGAAAGCGCCTCCATTCGCAGTCCCGCCATCGTACCCGGGACTCGCGCTGCCGCCAATCGCCTTATTCCCGATAAAGGTCACGTTGGCGAGGGTTGTAGCCGCGAAGATCTCCGCTTCGATGCCGCCGCCCGCCGCCGAACCGCCGATGCCTTCGGCAGAGTTACCGGCAATGGCCTCGTTTCCGATGAATGAAGAGTTGCTGACTGCAAGCGTGCTGGCAAAGTTCACAATTCCGCCGCCCAGAACCTGTCCGACGAACGGGCCTCCATCGATGCCGTTGAGGTTATTGCCCTTGTCACCGCCCTTGGCCAGGTTATCGATAAACGTGCTGCCGTTGATTGTGAGTGGTGCTCCGCTGGCAATGGCCCCGCCGAGCCCTTGACCCCCGAACGTCTCCGTGAAGTCGTTGGCACCATTGGCACCCACAGCTTCGTTACTGGTGAACGTGCAATCGTCGAGCGTCATCGGTGTGGTGGATTCCGTCTCGCCACAACTGATGGCGCCGCCGTTCGTGGTGCGGCCCAGTGCTTCATTGCCCGTGAATGAGGTATTGCCGATGGTCGCGGTCGAGCTGTTGTTGATGGCCCCGCCATTCCCTTCACCTGTTCCGGTAGAGGGCCCGATAGCTTCGTTGTCGGTGAACACGCTCGAGGTAATTGATAGCGATGGCCCTTGACTATCGATGGCACCACCGGCCGAGCCTTCGGTGGGGTTATTGAGATAATCGCCTCCGGATGCCACGTTATTCTTGAAGACGGACGACGTGATCGTGAGGCTGCCGTCATTCTCGATGCCGCCACCGTCCCCAGCAAGGCCTGTAGAGGCGGCGTAAGCAATGTTGTTAGTCAGGAGGACGTGCTTGAGGTCCAGGCTGGCACCTGCATCCACCAGGATGCCGCCACCATCAGCGCCATCTACCTGGCCAGCGGTGATTTTCAGACCGGAGATAGACGAATTCCCAGCGGCTATCTCGAAAACACGGTTGGAACCGCCACCACTGATCGAGAGCACGTTATCGCCCGGCCCCTTGATCGTCACACTGTCACTGATCAGCAATTCGGCGCTGGTCAGCGTGATGGTGCCGCGTACCGAACTGGCGAAGTCGATGGTATCCCCATTATTATTGGCTTCAGCAATCGCTGCCCGTAGCGAGCCCATGCCGCTATCGTTGAGGTTAGTCACCGTGAGGGTGCTTGGCTGGGTGCGATCTTCGAGTGATTCGAGCCGAGGCATCCAGCGCGATCGGTCCCGCCGATATTGCGTTAAACGGCTCTTACTGTACCCGAGGTTGGCAACACGAAAACGCAGACGGGCAAAGAAGCTCATGGCCTCTCCCATTGAGATTCGGCCTGCGTTATAATGCCGGCAGGTTCCCAGCGCGCAGACCAAGCGCCAGGGGCCGACCGGGCCGGTGAGACTTCTGCTTGGCGGCGAGGCTCACCGGCCGCTTTCTTATCCCAGTTTCGATGTTTTGATATTCTCAGAGCTATTGCAGCTAAGAGATCCTTGCACGCATGCTCATGATTTCCGTAGCTACTTTTTGTCCTTGCCAATTCCGAGGACTTGGGCCGCTTCCTCCTGGAAGAAACGGAGATCCCCCCAACTCGCAGGGTTTTTGTCCATCAACTGCCGGGCCCGGTCGTACCACGTGCGAGCCTGCGCTTTTTCACCTGATTGGTAGTAGGCCATGGCCAGGAAGAACGAGTCGGTAGGATTTTCACCCCGAGATTCAATCGATTTGGTGAGGGCTTCGATAGCTACTTGCCACTGCTCCGAACGGTAATTCGCCACCCCCAGGACACGGAGGTAGATAACCTCCTTTGGCACAAGCTGAACGGCCGATTTGGCGAGCCGCAGTGCTTGGCGCGGGTCGCGCCCTTTAGGATCGCGATTGGTAGTCATCAGCCAGGCCAGACCTGCGTGTCTGCTGGCGTTTTTCGGGTCCGAGTCGGCAGCCCGGGAGAAATCGGCAAACGCATTATTCCATTGGTGCAGATCCATATACACTCCGCCCCGGTTTTGCCATGCATCAGCATACTTGGCATCCAGTTCGAGGGCCCTGGAAAAATCGGCAATCGCCTTGTCCCATTGTTCCGCATGAGAGTAAGCCCAGCCCCGGTTGTTCCAAAAGAGCGCACGCTTGGGATCCAACTCAATGGCCTCGGAAAAATCGGCAATCGCCTTGTCGAATTGCTTCAAGCGTCCATAGGTCCAACCCCGGTGATTCCACGCGCTCGAGTCTTTGGAATCCAGCTCAAGAGAGCGTGTGAGATCGGCAATCGCCTTGTCGAATTGGTTGGTGTGCGCCAAGGCCAAGCCGCGGTTGCACCACCCTAAGGCAAGCATGGGATTGCATTCGATCGCTCGCGAGCTATCGGCAATCGCCTTGTCCCATTGCCCCATGTCTGCAAAGGCTGCTGCCCGAGTGTTCCAAGCCGTTGCTTCCTTGGGATCCAGTTCAAGTGCCTTGGAGCAATCGGCAATGGCTTTGTCCAGTTCCCCAAGCCTTTCATAAGCACAACCCCGGTTACACCAGGCAGCCAGGAACTTAGGATCCAACTCAATGGCCTTCGAGCAATCCGATACCGACTTGTTCCACTCCCCCAGCTTGCCGTAGGCCCGACCCCGCTCGGACCAGGACAGTGCGTTTTTCGGATCCAATTCAATAGCCTTGGAATAATCGGCAATCGCCTTGTCCCAACTCCCAAGCTGTCCATATGCCGAGCCCCGGTTACTCCACGCCATCACAAATTTGGGATCTAACTTAATGGCCTTGGAAAGCTGGGCAAATGCCTTGTCCCATTTCTTCAAGTTGGTGTATACCATGCCCAGCCCAATCACTGGTTCTGGTAGGTCGGAGTTCAGTTCAATGGCCTTGGAAAAATCGGCAATGGCCTTGTTGTGTTGTTCCAACCCGAAATAGGCCCATCCGCGGTTGTTCCAGATGCTCGCAATCGTCGAATCCAATTCAAGGGCGTGGGATAGATCGGCAATGGACTTGTCATATCTCGTGGATTCGGAATAAGCCCAACCCCGGAGGTTCCAGGAAAGTGCGTTCTGGGGATTCAGCTCAATGACTTTGGAACAATCAGCTATCGCCTTGTCCCATTGGTTCATGAGTGCGTAGGTTGAAGCTCGCACCTTCCAGGCGTTCCGAAAACCCGGATTCAACTCAATGGCTTTAGTGAATTCGGCAATAGCTTCTGGATATGATCCCTTGTCCAGCAAAGCTCGACCTATGGAAAAAGCCATATCAGGGTTTTTCGGGCGAATTGCCAGAGCTGCCGTGTAAAAGCGCACTGATTCATCGTATTTCTGGAAAGCACTGTAGTGAAACCATCCAAGACCGTCGTTGAGCCACAGATCTCCCGGGTATTGCCGCTGCGCTATTCGAAGCAAGGAGATCGCCTGCTCCTTGGCTCCGAGATCGAACAAGGCATAGCCCAGGAGATGCAAGGTGGACGGGGGTAATGAGGACACATCCACGGATGCTGCGAGCTTCACCAGGGCTTCTCTATCACCCTGCTGGAGGGCATCGCGTAGACGATTCCGCCATGGGTCGTCGTCTGCTCGTTTGGCGACATCCAGCAAGTGTTTCCAATCCTGCTGGTCTTTTTTGTGCGAGCGGCGATACATGTTCGACCAGAAATCCAGGGCCCGGGCCAACTCCAGGCGTATGCTTTTCGCGCGGATCAGTTGAGCTGCTTCATCAACCGGCAGAGTGGCAATGTTAATGCCATAGTCCTTGAATGCACGACTGTAGGCAACCGCGACCTCTTGGCCATCGAAAATAGACTCCACGATCGGTTGTCTTTCTGTTTCCCTTTGAATACATGCTCCACTGATGCCCAGGGGCATTGCCCGCGGGAAGTGCTCGCGTCCGGGTTGGCTGTGGATTTCCTCCAGGCGCTTGGCCATTTGCGCATCCCGATCAAGCTCCAGAAGAACGGCGGGGAAATCGTCCGGATGGCGGCCGGCAGTGACCAGGAGTTTCTCGGTTTGTTGAATAATCGCCAAAACTTCCGGCCATTTGCCTTCACGGATTAACGATCCTGCCTCATTGATGGCGAGGTTCACTTCCTTGTTCAAGGCCGCCTCACGTGCCTCTCGATCCCGGGCAATCTTTTCTTCCCGAGCTGCGCGGTCCCGCACGACCCAACCGGCTCCGATTCCGAGCGACATGATAAACAACAGCATTAATCCTGTTATTGCCAGCGATGTCTTGTTCCGCCGGGAGAATTTGGCAAGGCGATACCAGGCTGACGGCGGGCAAGCCATCACCGGCTCATCCTTCAGATATCGCTGCACATCGGCCGCAAAGGCACTGGCAGTCTCGTAACGCCGGTTACGCTCCTTCTCCAGGGCCTTCATGACAATCCAATCCAGCTCGCTCCGGAACAACTTGCTGAGCCGTTTGGGGTCGCTCTGCCGTCGCGATGATACGTCGGTTGCCTCCTGGTCCAAGGTGCTGATCCGCATACTCGGCCGGACTGGCTCCTCTTCCCGAATAATGCGCCGCATCTCGTCATAACCAACTATGCACAGCCTTCCTTTATCGAATGGCGTCGTGCCAGTGAGCAATTCGTAGAGAAGCACGCCTAGCGAATAAATGTCGCTGCGAGTGTCGATGTCCAGGCCGGTAATATCCGCCTGCTCGGGACTCATATAGAGCGGTGTGCCGACGAGCTGGGCGAAGCCGGTGCAGAGCGTCTTGTCGGTGAGCTGCTGCCCCAGGGCCTTGGCAATGCCGAAATCGATGACCTTGATCACAGGGACGCCTTCGTGCAACGTCACAAGTACATTCGATGGCTTGATGTCGCGGTGGATAATCCCTTTCTGGTGAGCGTGCATGACCGCCTGGCAGATCGGCACGAATAGCTCCAACCGTGCCCGGGTAGTCAGCTTGTGTACGTCGCAATACTCGGTGACAGGCACTCCCCGAACCAGTTCCATGGCGAAATACGGCCGGCCGCTCTCGGTTTCGCCGGCATCCAACACGCGGGCAATATTGGGATGATCCATGAGGGCTAAGGCCTGACGCTCTGCTTCAAAGCGGGCAATGACCTGCCGGCTGTCCATGCCAGGCTTGATGACCTTTAAGGCGACCTTGCGTCGAACCGGGTGCAGTTGCTCGGCCATGAAGACCAGCCCGAAGCCGCCTTCGCCAATCTTCTCGCGCAACTTGTATGACTCAATGACTGCCCCTTGGCCATCGCCAATCGGAATATCGATGGTATCCGCTTGCCCGCCAGGTTCGAGGAAACTGCCCGCACCAGCATTGGCCTTGAGAAGTTCCTTGACGCGGTAACGCAGATCGTGATCCTCGCTGCAAACTTCGGCCAGGTAGCTATCCCATTGGCTGGGCTGTAGCTTCAAGGCTGCCACAAAGACCTCTTTGACTTTCGAGGAGTTTACAGGCATATGACACCTTGCTGTTCTCATCAGGCAATGCGATATCCGGACGAGATTTGTCCGGAAGAAACAGAAGATTCTCACGTCGTGTCCTGATTTTCCTTGTCCTGCAGCGCGCAGCGCAACCAGCCGCGAGCATAAGCCCAATGCTCGTAAGCAGTCGATCGCGAAATGCCCATGATTTGAGCCGCTTCCTCGATTGATAGTCCCGCGAAGTAACGCAGGTTGACGATCCTCGCGGCGTCCGGATCTTCACTGCCGAGTTTGGCGATCAGCTCATCGAGATCCAGCATCTCGTTGGGCGTTGCCGTGGTTGCCAAGTCGACACTCTCCAGGTCCAGCCGCGTATGACCTCCACCACGCTTCAGTTGCTTCTTGCTTCGCGCAGACTCGACGAGAATTCGGCGCATGGCCTCGGCTGCCGCGGCGAAAAAGTGGCCGCGGCTATCCCAGGTTTGCAGTTTTTCCACATCCACCAAGCGGAGATATGCTTCGTGGACCAGAGCCGTGGCTTGTAATGTCTGCCCCGGCTTTTCGTTAGCCAGCCACTGGGCAGCAAGTTGACGCAGTTCGACATAGACAAGCGGCAGGAGTTGTTCGGCAGCGCGAGGATCGCCCTGTTCAATTGCGGTCAGGATGCGAGTGACTTCACTCATTGGCGATTCTCAATGATGCCAAGGACATTCTCAGCCCTCCGCATTCTGGCAGTTACTCATAAGCGAGGAGGACGATCACAATCGCCGCGATCGACCCGTGGACTTGCTAGATTGATAGTCTGTGAATCTGAGCGTATTATGGGGCCATTTGGCGATTTGTCGAGAATTAGAGGTGCAATTGGTTGGATGACTACGTTCTCTGCCCGCCTGCCGTTGCGAACCTCTCTCAAATTCACCTTTCACTCAGTCTCGCTTCCAGTGCGGCTATGCGACAATCGCGCTGCCACAGCATAACGCCACGTGCCAGGTAGCCCGACATGAAAAGCCATAAGAAGCCCACAAGAGCCGGAACGACAACGATTCCGTCGCCGTTCAGTGGCCCCCATCAACTCCTAAGGGTTGCCGCCGATGGCGAACAGGTCGTCATCCATGAGCCGGTTGGCAACGATGGACCATTGCTACGCATAGTCAGCGGCCTCCGCATGGAGGTCGGATAGGAGAAGACGAATCACGTCTGAAGAAGGGGTAGAGATGCGGACAGAAAGTTTTGCCCGAAGAGTTCCGGGGAACGCCTTCTCAGTTCGTTGTAGACCGACTGCATTGCAGCCCGATCCTCGGGCCGTAGATAGAGGGTATACGGCTTCCAGCAGAACGGCACTAGATCGTGTGTCCACGGCCTTCCCTCAGCAACGGCCATGTCCCTGAGAAAGGTATTCCAACGGAGCAGGGAGACGTGACAGGACATGTTTTTGATCGCCCACTCGCGGGGCCGAAATCGATCCTGGTTTTCAAGCATTGTCATCAGTTGCCGAGCCATCCGACCGCTGTCGAGCAGGCAGCCGGTTTCCTCGTTGATGTAGGCCCGTGACCCTATGTGCGCGTCCTTGAGCATCGCTACCGGTGTGTCAGCGAACAGCGCCTCGGTGACGGCCACGCACGGACCTTCCCTGCGGGACAGAATCACCAACCCATGGCTATCGCACATTTTGTCATAAACTTGTTCGATCTTCAGATTTTCGAGATACTGGATGTCCTGGGGGGCACCAAAGTCACGGGCCTGTTGCCGGACCCTATCCAGTTTGAACGGGCCGTCCGGTTGGCCGACCAGGCTGACCCGGAGATCCCGGGGCATCTGCCGGAGGGCTGTGAAGAAGTGCCAGTGCCGCTTGAACGGTGCCCAGTTCGCGACCATTAGCAAATCGATCCCACGGTCGACTGGCGGCTTTGGACGGAACAGGCCGGGGTGGATCCAGTCGCTACAGATCGTGGGTAAGCATTTCACACGCGGGTGCAAGGCTTCGATCCGCGAAACCTCCCCGAAGTTCCCTGGTTCGACGAACACCGGCCCAGTCGTTTTCCGCAAGGCAATTCCAAGGAGTCGGTAGTCCAAGGGGGACCAACCGGCCGACAAGAGGAGTGTAAACCGTGCGTCGAGGTCAGCGAACTCGCCGGGTGCTGAGAAGAGTTTGACCCAATTGTACTCTGCGGTTAGGAGAAGGACACCTTTCTCTCCGTCCGGGCCAGGAGCCTTGAGGATGATACTGCGGGTCAATTCGGTCTTATCTAGGAACCGGGACCACCGCCCTACGAGTTGTGTGTCGGAGGACCACTCGGAACTCTCAAGTCGTGTGCGGAGTCTCGCCGCCGCGTACCGTTGGAGTGGTCCGAACGCGGTCCGTTGGTAGACCTGAATTAAGCCATCACCTTTGCGGGGGCCGAGCCAGTAACGGACCAACCCCGTAGCGGCTAGAACCTCGCGGGTTATCGGGGAATACCTGACCCAGTCCTTGAGCCGTGTGACTGCCCGCCGCATCGTACTTACCACTCCGCTGAACATTTCTCTCCTCCAACTCGCAACAAGGATCTAACGGCTCGGGGTCAGGTGGACGCTGAATCAGCCAGGCCCCCAGATCCTTCCGAAGGTCAAGAAGAGTCCCACGGAACGCGCCACCCCATTCGACCTCATGCGCCACCGCATTGCACAGGAGTAACAAGAGGCCACGCGACTGGTCAATTCGCGGTTAGGGTAGGGATCATGGTAGTGCGTCGCTGATAGAAGTTTCGGGTTCGATCTACGAGCCACAACCCACCGACAGCAGCGTACACCATCAGCACCGGCATGTTCGCGTCCCGAAAGCGGGGATCACCCCAAAAAATCACTACCATCACGATATTCGCCAGCATGGTGAGGTGGAGGACAGCAAACTGCCGTCGGCCCTCCGACGTAGCAATTGTCCGAAGCATACCGATCGTAATAACGAGCAGGAACGGGGCGGTGAAAAGGATATTCGCCACTGGATACACCTTCAGGCTGGGCCAGTGAACGAACGGGAGCCAGAATCGAACGACCTTGAACGGCGCGAGAAGAACGAACTTCAACGGATGGTGCCTCACCCAGTCGATCCCGAGTTCCCACTCCTTCTTGTCGTGAGACACTTCGTCCGGTTGAGCGTCGATCAGATCCCGCCCTGGCAATCTGGTTGTCGACACCCAGTTCCCATACTGCCACGGATGTTCAGTGACCACATCGTTGTTGGCCCCATAGAACGTCGAACCCCCATTAGTCGCGATCAGCACGAATCGATCGAAGACCAGGTAGTTCCGGGCAGTCCAGGGGAGTACAACCGCGAGAAAACCGGCAGCAAATAGGACGACACCTAGAAACCACCGCGGCTGGCGATGGTTGGACGACAGATACACTACGAAGACTGGAAGGAGGAGGACTGCGAAGCTCCGGGTCAGGGCAGCATACCCCAGCAGGATTCCGGCCCCCAGGATAGCCCAACGACTTTCCGAACGGATATATCGGACGAGTAGCCAAAGCCCAGCACCCAAGCACGGGGCGAAAACAACCTCCGAGAAACAATACGAGCAGGAGTAGATATCCGGGGGGTAGACCGCCGCGAGTCCTCCTACCAGACGGCCGAACGCCTCGCCCCTGAGTTCACGGCCGAGGAGATAGGCCGCAACCGCGCCGATACCCCCGCACACGGCAAGAAATACGTAGGCGACTGGGTACGACTGACCCAGGATCGCATAAACGATAGCGAGGACAATGGGGAAACCCGGGGCTCTGAACGATGAGGCGGATCCATCCTCCCATGTGTACCCTTTCCCTGCGGCGAGTTGTCGCGCGAAAAGGTCGTACTCAACCGGATCGGCCCCGGCGACGGCGCGGATAGGAGGCGTATTGAGATCACCGCGGTACGCCAAGGTAAACCCAAGCCGCAAACCGAACGCGACGGCGACCAACACCAACCCGAACATGAAAGGTCGCATAGGCTTAGTGTACCGGGGTTGAAGGATGAATCATCTCAGCATATTACGAGTCTGCTGCCGGGCAAGTAGGCCCCGTGTCGTGGGACAGGCCCGGTGCGACCAAATATCCAAACTTAAATATACCTATAATATCAACAATAATTCTCTGGGTTTGCTACCACAAGGAGTCGAAAGCATTCGTTGTATATCGCGGAGTGTCAAGTCCTTGGCGTGGGATCGCCCACAGCCTCAGAAAGCCGGAAGTAATGCGAAGCATCCCCCTGCCTCGCAGATCTGTCCTCTTCTCTGCGCGGATCTTCGTGAGGTTCCCGATGAGATCACCCACTTAATTACAACAACAAGGTGGATTCATGCGGTTCACGATGCCGGAGTGGAACTACCGGCAGGGCGAGCAAGTTCTTTTCGCAAATCCAGTACCACCCCTTTGAATTCCCGCCAGTCGAATTCGTTCGCGACGTCCGTACAAAGAAGCAGCAGCCCCGCATGATTCAAGACCATCGAAGCTTGTGGAGCCAAAAGGTTTGCCAGATGCGGCAGATGCCGGTCGATGTACGCCAGGTTTCGCCCACGGAGGCGGCCTAGCATGACGTTGGGATCGTAGATCTTGACCTCACACCCCCAGCCAATCAGAGTCTCCACCAATTCGACCATCGGGCTTTCGCGGAGGTCGTCCGTTCCTGCCTTGAAACTAAGCCCGACGACTCCCAGCCGCCTGATCCCAGTATCCCGGATCAGTTTCATCGCACGTTTCAGGTGAGACTCATTCGATGGTAAAACCGAGGCAAGTAGGTTCACTCTCAAAGCCTGTTGCTCTGCAAATCGGGTGAGGGCTCGGAGATCTTTTGGGAGACAGGACCCACCAAACGCAAAGCCAGGCCGAAGGTAGGCGCTCGATACGTTCAGTTTCTTGTCTCGGCAGACAAGATCCATCACCCCCGCTCCGTCCGCTCCGAAAGCTTTCGCCAGACTTCCGATCTCGTTAGCGAACGTCACCTTGACCGCGTGATATGCATTGCACGCATATTTGACCAGAGAGGCGGTGCGCGTGTCGGTGACGATCTTCTCGGACTGCACCGAATGGTACAGATCGATCACCGGGGCCGCATCGGTCTCGCAATCCGCACCGACAAGAACGTAGGGTGGGTTATAGTAATCCTTGACCGCCGAACTCTCGCGCAGGAATTCCGGGTTATTGCAGAGAATCAGATCCTTTCCCGTTCTTCTCGCCACTTCTTGTTCCAGCGCGGGTCGGAGTCGTTCTTCAAGAATACCCGGGAGTAGTGTCGAGCGGATCACAACCGTGTATGCCTGCCCGCTGGTTTTGATCGCTTTCCCGATCGATCGGATCACCCGCTCCACCCCATCTGCACTGACGCTCCCATCGTCGGCCGATGGTGTGCCGACAGCCACGAGGGCCATGTCAGATTGGGCAACCGCCTCGTTCACATTAGTGGTGGCCCGCAATCGTCCCGCGTTGACCTGTGCCTGCAGGATCTCATTGAGCCCTGGCTCACTAACCGGAGAAATCCCGGAGTTCAATTCTTCAACCTTGGCGGGATCAACGTCCACGCCGATAACGGCGTGCCCGTCCTGGCTCAAGCAGCCCGCAGTTACACACCCGACGTATCCGATTCCGAACACCGCAACACGCTGCATAGGTCCCCCGGCTCTGTCAATGTGACTCTATCGTCTGGCCGCAGCAGTCGTCACAACCGTGCGACAGATCGCCTCAAACTGTCGGGCGACCGTCTCACTCCCATATCGTTCCCGGACGAACCGGTCGGCTGCCTGCCCTACCCTTCCGCGCAGACCAGGGTCTCCAAGCAGTCGCACGACGGCAGCCGCGAATTTGGGTGGGTCGTCGGCGACAAGGTAGTGCTCGTCCGGGATAATTGGAAGTCCCTCGGCACCGATTGTGGTGCTGACGACAGCCCGATTCATGGCCATCGCCTCGTAGATTTTCAGTCGCGTTCCGCCGCCGACAAGGAGCGGAACCACCACGACCGCCGCCCCAGCCAAGTGGGGGCGGACATCGGGAACACTCCCAACGACTGTCACCCGCGGAGCTGCAGACAATTCTCGAACTTCCGCTGGGGGGTTTCGCCCGACGACATGGAAGGTGGCCTCAGGGTGAGCCGCCCGAACTGCCGGCCACACCTCTCGCACGAACCACCGGACACCGTCCTGGTTCGGCATCCAGTCCATCGACCCGAGAAACACCACCCGCCCAGGGATCTCGCCCTCCCCTTCGTTTTGGAAGAACTCCTCATCCACTGCGGTGTCGATCACATGTACATTTTTCCATCCATACTCCTGCTCGAATTGAGCTTTGTCCCGCTCGCTGACGGCGATCACCGCGTCGAACTGTCGGATGCAGTTCTTCTCGAACTCGACCATCTTTCGCCACTGTCTCCACATGTACCAACGTTTCAGCCGACCGGGAGCGATTTCAGCATGGCGGCGAAGGATTTGGGCCTCGACGTTGTGTTGGAACAGGATGCTCGCCGGCGCAGTAAGACCGGCCGTGTGCCGGGCCATGACGATGGTGTCGCAGATTAATAGGTCGAACGGTTCGGCGGCTAGTAACTCCGCGATCTTTGCCCCTACCGCCGGGTCGTAGTTGCGGGAGATGGTGAATGGGTATTGGGAGACGAGATTCGCCGCGACCCCCGCGTAAAACCTCGCGCCACCCCTGCGGGCCGTGTCCCCAAGAACGGTTTCGAGCCGCAGGCCAAGATCCTTCATCTGGGGGATATATCGCTCCTCGCCCCTACGGAGATTAGAAACATACGTCACATCATGCCACCGACCAAGGTGCTTCAGTAGGTTCAACGCCCGGATCTTCCCACCAGTATCCCGAGGGAAGAGTATTTGCTTGTGGACGAACAAGATCTTCATGCAATGGTCTCAGGGGTGGCTATTGGCGTGCCAACTCCCGCCCTGGTTATAGGGTAGGACCCACGCGCCCTTGGTGCGAGTGCCAACCGAGGACAGATTCCAAATATTCAATCAACTCATCGACGGCTTCTTCTCGCGGTTTCGGCCCAGGGGGCGATTGCCGGGGAAGCATTGTCAGCGTCTCATGGATTGCAAGCGCGAGTTCGGTTGGTGTGTTGGGAGCGACCAGGCGGCTGAGCCCGAGGTGCGCAATCTCGGGGATCCCCCCAACGCGGCTTGCGACCCAGGGTGTCCCGCATGCGGATGCTTCCAGGAGTACGTTTGGGACGCCTTCCGAGTGACTCGGCAGGACAAACACATCGGCAGCTCGATACCACCGTGGGAGGTCTGCCTGAGGCAATGCACCTGCGAAACGCACGCGGCTTGCCAAGCCGAGCTGGCACGCGAGCAGTCCAAGATAAGAACGAAGAGACCCCTGACCCACTACCACAAGTTGGAGGTCAACGTCCTTGAGGACGGGTTCCGCACACGCCTTGAGAAGGATATCAATCGCTTTAACTGGTACCAAGTTACCTACGAACAGGAGTAATCGGCGATCGAGTGACAGATTAAGAGTAGCACGTTCCTGGGCTTTATCCCCCGGTGTAAACAAAGTGTGATCAACGCCATCATGGATGACGCGAACCTTGGATGTCTCCACCCCCATACGAACCAAGTGACCAGCAAGGTCGTGGCTGACAGCGACGACTCCGTCTGCTGAACGGATCGCGTCCTCGGTTCGTCGTCGGCGAGTAGGTACTTGGTCGAGGAGGAGAATGTCTGAACCGTGAACCTGAAGAACGACCGGGCGATCCACCGCCCTGCCAAGACGGACGGCAGCCCAACCATCTGGGTACGCCCAGGGAGTGAAGATGAGGTCCGGCCGGAATTCGTGGACAACCCGGCGGAACGTCTTCTTGACGGAGGCAAGATAGAAATGTCCATACCAACCGCGGGCGAGCTTCGGGGGGAAGAGGTAGCGCGGGTGATCGACGATTAACCCATCGTGTGTGATCCGACGCCCGAACGGAAGCGGCGAAGCTCCCCTGCGTCGAGCCTGGAGTTCGTCGGTCCAGGAAATTGGAGCGATGACTTGGACTTGGTGGCGTTGTGCCAGGATCCGAAACTGGTGACGATTGAATGTCGCCCGGTGTGGCTGATATGGGTTGGGATATAGGTTCGTCATCGCCAGGATTCGCACTATCGCAACCCTCTGTAGGCGGTAAGAAGCGAGCGATATCGCTCCTCGTAGTCGGTGGCCATGCGATCGAGCGAGTATCGCTCCCGAACCAAGGCCTGGCCCTTGGCTGCCATCCTGGCTGCCATTTCGGAGTCCCCGAGGAGGGTGCGAAGGGCAGTAGCCAACGCGACCTCATCTCCGTTCGGGAACAATATCCCACTTTCCCCGTCAACGACTACCTTTGGCACCCCCCCTACCGCAGACGAGACAATGGGAAGTCTGGCTGCCCATGCTTCCAGTAGCGCAAGCGGCAGACCCTCGATCCGGCTGGTCATGGCAAACACGTCCATCGCTGGAAGATAGCGTTCGGGATTCCGCTGATACCCAGCAAAGTGCGTGCGCGAACCCAGACCAAGGTCGGAGGCACGTCGCTCAAGTGAACTCCTCTCTGGACCATCCCCGACAAGCAGTATATGTAGGTCTCCGTGACTGGAATCTAGGGCGGCGACAGCCTGTAGTAGAAGGTTCTGGTTCTTGACCTCATTGAGTCGGCCGACTGTCCCAACGACTCGGTCGCTTGCGGCGATTCCAAATTGATTGCGGACTTCGGCGCGCGTGCTTAGGTCTGCGTAACGGTCGGTGTCGATCCCATTCAAAACTGTCTCCACCTTGGACCGCGGGACAGTCCACCACTTCGTTGCAGAGCGGCCCACATCATCGGATACGCAGCAGAAGCGATCAGCGTATTGACCTGCACGGTGCCAGAGTACCCTTGTCTTCAACTTTGCCCATCTACTTGTTGCTTTGCCAACGTTATCGATGTGTTCAGTATGAAGGACTGGAATCGGGCAAACCTTTCGGACTGCGGACCCAAGATACCAAAGTGCGCCGATGGTATGAGTGTGAACGATGTCCGGAGTAAGGTCGCTGAGGAGAGTTGCTGCTCGGTCGCTCAGCCACGGAGTTCGTCCTGGTGGTTTATCGAGACTCAGGACGGTTGCACCTTCGGCCTCAACTTGCGGAGCCAGTGTCCCCGGTCGTTCGAGACATACGACGGAGACTCGATGCCCACGACGCCGACCGACACGGGTGAGATCCAGGACAATTCGCTCCAGGCCACCGACATCCAGCGATTGAAGGCCATGGACGATGTGGAGGGTCGGGAAGCTTTCGGGGGGCTTCTGCTGAGGTACCGGGATCACAGGTGAGTCGGTCATCGCTTATCCTCGGACAAGCCGGTCAACTCTGCTTCTTTTTTCTGGGCCGGATTGACCACTTCGGCCAGGGCAGAAGTGCGGTTCGGATCGTTTTCCATCCCCGGATACTCGATCAGGTCGAACGATCCGGTAAGCCCGAGTAAACGCGCCGGGTTACCGGCCACCACTCCACGCGGAGGAACGGACTTCACGACAACTGCCCCGGCACCGATCAGTGCGTCGTTGCCGATCGTGATTGGGCCGATCACGATAGCCCCTGGTCCGATATAGACGCGGTCGCCGATGATGGGATTTCTTGCTCCATTCCGCGTTCGTCCCCCAGCGTGCCCGATCGTCACTCCATGAGCTATCGTGCAGTTTTGTCCAATCACGCTCCCCGATCCGATTACGATAGTGCCCAAGTGGGGCAAGTAGAGCCCTGGGCCGATTTTGGCAGCGGCCGGCAGTTGGACTTGAGTGAGAATATCAAGAGTCAGTTGAGTTGGGATGGTGACCGGCGCAAGGAGCCACCGGATTGGGTATGGGAATGTTTCCGCAACCCAGTGCCTCAATCGGTAGCCAAACACCGCCCACATGGCTGGATTGTAAACGACTTCACGCACGCGTTGGTACGACGATTGGCCGCACCGGCGCAAGTCGTGGCGGAGGGCGCTGATCATGGGTTCTTCAAAACTCGTCAGTTTGTCTCCAAGTTAGCTAAGCGATCAGCGGGCGGCGGTTTGCCCATGGTTGTAAAGACTAGACGCTCCGACACTGCCACGATGGGGTCGACCTGGATCACGAGTCAGCTGGTTTGCCTCGACGTCCCTCATCCGAGATTGAGTTCGCTACTCCCCTCGCCAATGATGTCCATCCTTGGGGTAGTTGTTCCGAGTTCATGCCCAATTCCTGACTTACTACGAAACAAAGTTAGCCTGTTTGCACGAGAAGCTCGCAGAAGGCTGGCTCACCTCGTAACCCATCCCTATTCAAGCTGATCAAACGCAGTTGCGCCACGATGGGCAAGCGGCTCCGAAGTTCGGGCAGAGATCACTGTCCCTATGCCGCCGATCACAATGATGTCGAAGGGATTCCGAATGGTGTGTAGATGAAAGACAATTGGCTTCACGTTCACCGATCATCGCAACGATACTTGACCGATGGCGATTGCATGCCCACACCCCGCAGTACAGCATCGCATACTGCAACATGCCCATTGACCATCTGCTCCGAGGTGAACTCTGACTCTGCCCGGAGCCGTGCGGCTTGTCCGAGGGACCGGCGCAAGTCCGGGTCTGCCAGCAAACACTTCAATTGTGCCGCAAGGTCGTCGGGATCCTCCGCGCGGAATACCCGTCCAGCCGCTCCTGCGACTTCCGGCAATGCTCCCGCGTTCGATACCAGGCATGCCGCCCCACAGGCCATCGCTTCGACCAACACGACTCCGAAGGCTTCGTACCAGACGGATGGTACAACGACAATGTCGGCTGTCCCGAACAGTTGGGGGATCGAGTCAACATGCCCGAGAAACTGCACGTTGTCCAGACCGATTGCTATACAAAACGCCTTGAGGTCAGCCTCTTGCGCGCCTTTCCCGGCGATCAGAAGTTCATAGCTGGACACCCCGGCCTTGCGCAATCGATCGTGAGCCTGGAGAAGAGTCATCACACCTTTTTCCGGGATCAGTTGCCCCGCATAGACGACTCTCAACATTTTGTGGGGTGGCCTCGGTATGTTCGGGAAGAGTTCAATTCGTATGCCGTTGTACACGACGTGGACTTTGTGAGCGGGCAAGAACATGCCCTCGATGTCCCGCCGAGCAATGGCCTTGGAAACCGGTACGATAGCATCGACCACTCTTCCGACCAACCATCCTCGGAACTTCGTCAGACTCCGCTTCCATCCTGAGCGGAATGCAGCTATCCCACTCGAGTGATCAATCACAACCAATCTTCTCGTGAATCCGCTGAGTTTGAGCGAAATAAGTGCCCACGTAAACGCAGAGAGGAAGCTCGTTTGAAGTACATCCGGCCTGAACCCATCCAGTTGCCGCTTCAAGCTTCGGGCTGACTCGCGAGTGAAAGGGAAGGAGATTACCGTGTAACTGCCTCCAGCCTCAGACAGTGCCTTCTGGAACTCTGCCGTCGGTTCAGCCCCGAACGCGAAACGAACCTCCCAGCCATCGTTCCGCAATTTCTGTGTAAGATCGAGGATAAAGTGGTCACACGAGCGTGTGCCGCGGGGTTCGTAGTCCATCACATGCAAGAGACGTGGCATTGGTGACCCGTTAACTGAGTGAGGCATTCTTAGTTTCTAGTTCATCAAGAACGGTATTCAGTTCGATAATTTTGCGTAATAGATCTTACTACTCTACCGCTGGAGTGTGTTCTGGAGGCGTATGAGAAACGTCAGTTGTTTGCAGTTTACGCAATTGAGTTATCGCAGCCGTGACGAATAGCCGGATACAGTCCAGTCCAAACCGGGATTTGACTTCGTGACTGCCATACGGCAATGGATATCTCAACAGAGACCGGATCGACAGTCCCATCGCCCGCGCCGGATTCCCGGCCGCCTGACGCTGAGCCCACAGGAGTACCAGTAGTAACTCCATGCTTTTCGCCTGAACAGTGGGACTACTCCGAAACCGCCCGCTCGAATCCAACTTTTCGAGTATTGCCTTATCCCAGTCTCCGTGTGAAATACATTTTTACTCAGACCCCCGAAGTCCTTAATCGGTAACCACCAAGGCAACGTGCAGGTTCGCGACTCGGGTGCGCAATGCAACGCGAATTCACAGGTCGTGATCTTCGGGACCGTGGAGGGATAAGTCGAACGGGCCAGCAGTTCGTAGTACCTCGGTTCGTGCAATGATAGCCGGTGTTTCGAGCTTATTCCAGACAACGACGTCATTCAAGCGAATATCCTCGATTTCCTCGGCTGCTCTGGGATCGGATACTGGGTTGGATCCCGGCCAGTGATACATTCGTGTCCCAAGTAACCCCAGGTTCACCTGGCGCTCCAAGGTAGCCATCTGTATCTCGATCTTTCGCAGGTATCAGACATGGTCGGCATCCAAGAAGGCAATCAAATCTCCGTTTGCCTCGTCCACGCCACTGTTGCGGGCCGAAGATACGCCGCCATTCCCCTTCGGGATGTACCGGATTGGAGTGCCGAACTGGGCCATTCTCTTGGGAGTGACGGCGGGCCATCGTCGACGACGATTATTTCATCAATAGGGGGCCTGGGCTAGAAACCGACGATAGCGCGTCATTAACTATCGGGCCGCAGTTGCAGGCCGGGATAATGACGATGACGGGCATGGCTGCTCTACAATGCGAAAGTGGCCGGGGTACACCCCATGACATGCTGGTAGTAACCTAGTATCTTCCCGACAACTGCGTCTTGTGAAAAGTTCACGAGACAATGATTCCGGGCAGCCAGGCCAAGTTCGGCAGCTCGGTTCGGCTGATTCAGCAACTTTACCAACGAAGCAGCCAATTCCCCGGGAGCGGACATATCGATTGGGATCCCACCCGGTCCTGTCATCCACTCTAAGATTGGGTGTTTGTTGACCACGCATGGCAACCCGGATGCGATCGCTTCAATCAAGGCGATAGGCATCATCTCGAAGAGGCTGCACAGGGTGAATACGTTTGCGATACGATACAACTCCGGCATCCGCTGCCGAGGGAAGCGAACGAGAAACCGAACCCGGTCGCCAAACAGTTTTATGCCTTCGGCAACGAGTTCGTCGGTGTCCTGCTCCCAGCCCCCAGCAACTACCAGCCACACTGGCAGTTCAGGTGCGGTCAATCTCAGGTGGGAAAACTCGGCAAGCAGATGATCGATCCGCTTGTGGCTCCTCTTGATTGCCGCCACCGTGAGCACAACCAGTGCATCTGCAGGAATGCCGAGTTCGGCCCGGATTGCGGCCGGGCGGTTGGGAGCGAAACGAATGGTGTCGATAAAGTTGGGGATAGCTGTCCAGGTTGGACGCCATGCCCCGGCCTGCCGCGATTCCTCCATGTGCCAAGGAGCCAAGTGTTGGAGGTAAGTTATCTTGCGCTGAAACGCGAATGGCTCCTCAGTGCCATGGGCCAGGATGGTACGAGTGCGGATCAGTCTGAGTTGGCGAGCCCGCTGGGCAATCAGGGCGACCTGTGGATCCTGAACGTGTAGGATGTCCGTCCGCTCCCGCCGCAAGAGTGAGAGCAGGTTCAGGGCAAACGCAGTTTGCTCGATTCCGTAAGGCGAACCAAGCCCGACGCGCCAAGCCAGTTTATGAGGAAGGAAGCGGTGCAATTGGAGAGTACTCGGGTCGTCCCGCCGCAAGCATCTGACGATCCGTTCAAACGGCCGGTCGGTCTGCCCGGCTCCTTTACACAGAAGTATGTTCTCCCCATGTACGGCGAGGGCATTGCCGAGGTCGTCGGCCCATGATTCGATACCGCGGGCCACATGCCCTAGACCACTGGAAGCGATAGCGATCTTGAACCCGTTCCGTATCATCGCTCATAGTCCACAATAAGTGCCCACCTTTTGCGTAGCTAAGATTACCACATGCTGTCAAGCAGATCCTTCAGTGTGACGAGGGAGAAGGATAAAGAACAATAAAAATCAGATAGTTATTGCACCCAAGTCGGACATTGTCGGATGATGGCTATAAGTCCCATTTCCCCATGATGGCACAAAAACCTCTGCGAACTCTCTCAGCAAAAAGAAACCGAATCCCTAGTTATCCTACCTTCAGTTCAAGGAGCAGGCACCTGGATCCATGCTCGTTGAGGGTAGCTACTCTTACCCACCGGGGCTTTGCCGGCAGCTACCAAGCCCGTCGAGCTTGCGGGCAGTTCTACTATTTCGCTGGCAGACTATGTTCGATACTGGTGCATTGAACGCGATCTGTGTTTGGATTGCTCCTTGGATGAGACCGTGACGGATGTGGGGTTTGCCCCATGACATGCTGGTAATAACTCAGTATCTGTCCGATAACTGTCTCCCGAGAGAAGTTGTTAATGCAGTAGTCGCGAGCGGCCCGCCCGAGGTCGGTTCGTCCGGGGGGGTCGTTCAGCAACTCGTAGAGTGCGGCGACCAATGCGCCGGGAACAGCCATGTCAACTACTCTTCCCCCGGGTCCAGCTACCCACTCAAGTACCGGGTAACGATGAACTATGCACGGAAGTCCGCTCGCCATTGCCTCCAGAAGAGCCACGGGCATCATTTCTCGGTCGCTGACAAGTGCAAAAACATCAGCTATCCTATAAAGTTCGGCCATTTGATTCGGTGGGTGATTGATCAGAAAATGGACACGATTTCCCAGACGAGCTTGAGCCGATGCAATCAAGTTGTCCGTATCCCGTGTCCGACCCCCTGCAACGACAAGCCAAGCGGGTACGTCAGGGTATTGGGCGCGGAACTCCGAGAAACCATCCAGAAGTCGATCAACTCGTTTCACAGAGACCGTAATCGCCGCTGAGGTGAGGACGACCATGGCATTGGCAGGAATTCCAAGCTTCTCTCGGAGTTGTGGTGCTGACCCAGGAGTAAAGCGTTCAGTATTCACGAAATTTGGTATCGCCGACCATGTCGGCTTCCAACAACCACGGGCTTTTGCTTTTTCAAGGTGCCAGGGGGTGAGGTGTTGGAGGTACTCGAACTTACTGATTGTTGTATCCGGTTCGTCGGTGCCGTGCCCCAAAATCACACGGGTTCTGATCAATCTCCATTTGCGTGCCGCCTGAACAATGCGCGCCAAAGGTAGATCTTGTACATGGAGGATGTCGATTTGCAACGAACGAAGGAACCGAAGAATTCCCAAAGCGAAGCTTGTTTGTTCGATACCGTAGACAGATTTTATGCCCAGTCGCCACAAGAATCTGGGCAGCCACGCTACGAATCGTTTTGTGCGTGGATCGTCCCGTCGCCAGCATGGTATGAGTCGTTCATAACTGCGGCTTGGGTTTCCTGAACCGCGGAAAAGAATAACATCTTGGTCGTATGCGGCCAGAGCTGCTGCAAGCTCATTGGCCCATACCTCTACACCGCGGGTCACATGACCGATTCCCGCAGCGGCGACGGCGATCTTCAGGCGGTTCGGTGTCATCGCTCCTGATCACAGATGTACTCAACTTTTCTCTTTGCAACAATACCACATACTAAGCAGACGGCCCAAGAAAAAACCAGGATAGAGACCCTTAGACCCATAGCAACGAGATCGTGTTGTTGCCCCTCATGCTGTGAATCTTGTACCGGAATGAAATACTTCGAGTGTCGATTGGCACATCGCCTCTAAAGAATAGAAGCGACGAACCACCTCCCTGCCGGCTCGTCCCAGACGATCCGCCAAGTCTGGTGACTTGAGTAACATGTCGATTCCATCGGCCAAGCGGCCCGGGTCAGCTGGAGGACACAAAATACCAGTTTCGCCGTGTCGGACGAGGTCTGGAACACCGCCGACCGCCGTCGCCACCACAGGTAGCCCGTGCGACATTGCCTCAAGGAGGGCAAAGGGCATCGCTTCGGTGATTGAGGACGAGACAAACCCATCGGCTGCTCCCAAGAGTGACGAAACATCCGGCAACTGCCCGAGTAATCGTATGTTGTCTTCGATTCCGAGTTTGAGTGCTGCGTCTGCGAGTTCCGTAGCCAAGTATCCCTCACCGGCAATGCCAACGGTAAGTGTTGGATAGCGTGGCTTCAAGCGGGCGACAGCCTCCAGCAAGTAGATGAACCCTTTCTGGGTCGTCAACCGGCCAACCGCGACGAGGACCGGCCGCCCATCTCCTAACCCGAACCCGGCGAGAACTTCCTCGCGAGGACAGGGTTGCTTAGACCAAACCGGTGCAGGAACCCCGTTTGGGATCACCACCGTTTTCTTGGCCTGGCTTGGAACAAAACGAGACCACGTATCAGCGATCAGCGGGGACACCGCAATCGCTGCCTTAAGCCCACGGACGGTGAGTCTCGCCATTGACCGTTGTGGCCTATCCTCGCACTCAGGAGGGGGCATATGGAAGGTTCCGATCACCTGGCGGATTCCGGCGAGTCTAGCTCCAACAACTGCAGCCTCAGCACCGCAAATGGGAATATAGGCAATATCGATAGGATGGATCTTCAGGATCTGAGCCAGAGATAAGGCATCCCGTGCGAATCCTGCAAGATAGCGAACTGGTGCAGGTGCCAAACGGCGCCATAGTGATCGTATGCCGATCCGAACATGGTTTCTGATCGTAAGCTTCACTCTACCATCTTTTGGGCTCTCCTTCACATTCCCAGATTCGGGTAGAGGACCGGACTTGAAGAATGGGATGAAGCGGGCGTTTGAGAACTGTACATATGGCCCTTGTGGGTTCCCGAAGACGACGATTTGGAAGTGATCAGTTAAAGCAGGCCAGAGGAGTTCAAGGTAACGCGAGAGCCCGCTTGGACCCCAACTCTGATCAATGATGCCAAGTGTTGGAACGTATGATCGCACTTCCACGGCCTTAAACTCTCTCTTGGAATTCCCCAAGAAAAGTGGACGCAGGGTTATGGGTTATCCGGCCTGGAGGTAGCCAAGAGCCATGTGCCTCCCCTTGGGGCGTAGAACGCCTTGATGTAATTGAAGATGCTGGCGTCGGCTCTGGTCTGATAGTCATAGTAGTGAATTTGACCACAGCGAGGTAAATCCAGCCCACCCAGGCTGTTATGTATGGTGTCGACCATTCTAGGGGAGGTTCAGTTTCTCCGATAAGTGAGACGAACCGAAACCGAGGATTGCTATTTCAGAATGATACAATAATGTCATATCATGCAACTTGTCTAATTGCTCGCTGTCATGCACATGAAACATGATGCCGTGGGTTGCGAATAATGAACTGGCTTTCTTCACTCTTACCGGGTCAATGTCGATTGCGTGAACCGATCAGCCCCGTATGCTTTAAGCATCGCCGCGCCATAGCCGATTCCTGTTCCAACATCCAGAACCTTCTTGCCTTTCACATAACTCGATGCAAAGAGATATCGAGCGATATGACCTGTAGAGCAGGTCGCCAAAGTCTTGTTTCCGATTATTTCCAAGCGATCAATCATCTTGCAGCCTCACCAAGGTAAACTGTGTTGGCCACCACATTGCTGACGCTCCCTGTGGTGGTAGTTGCCCCGTTCCCCAACAATTCTTCTCGATTACTTCAAATGAAATCACATCTGGCAAATGTTCCGATTCATAACCATGAACTCCGAACCATAGAGATATGAAATATGAACCCGCCATCAACGGAACAGACCCTAATGAACAGACGATCTGAGCGATACGAACTGGACGGTCCAGTTCGGGGCAAGGGAGAAAGTGCATATTGCTGTTTAGCACTCGTTCGCCACTCGAATTGGAAATCACGAATCCGAGTTTGGGCGACTTAGACGGGACCTCACAACGATATTTTACTAAGAGTTGGAGTCTATCACCATATTCTATACGACTGACTGGCATATCACCATTTGTGATTGCAATTTCGATAATCTGCGGTAGCTTGTTTGGTTTGTGGGTGAAGGTCACAACCGATTGCAACGCAGCCGCAGATTTACTATAAAAATCGAGTGAATGGGCGATGTCCGAATCCTGTACGAGAACACCTCGATCGAGAATGATCCCCCGCTGGCACAGATTTCGAGCAATTCCTAAGTGATGAGTTACTAGGAGAACTGTCTTGCCGTGATTTGCGACTTGCCCCATTTTTCCGATACATTTCTTCTGAAACTCCCCATCGCCTACCGCCAACACTTCATCCACAACCAAGATTTCGGGTTCCAAGTGAGCGGCAACCGCGAATGCCAATCGCACATGCATACCTGAGGAGTATCGCTTCACTGGTGTATCCAGGAATTTCTCCACCTCCGCGAAGGCCACGATCTCATCGAACTTCTGATCGATCTCCCATTTACTCATCCCCAAGATGCTGCCGTTCAGATAGATATTTTCGCGGCCGGTTAGTTCGGGGTGGAACCCTGTGCCTACCTCCAACAAGCTACCTACGCGGCCGTTGATCTCCACTCGACCCTTCGTTGGCTTCGTGATCCGGCTGAGAATCTTCAGCAACGTACTCTTGCCTGCTCCGTTACGCCCGATGATCCCAACCACCTCACCCGGCTGCACCTCGAACGAAACGTCGTTGAGCGCCCAAAATTCTTCAATCATCCCCCGTTTACGGAATGGGGCCTTGACAAAGTTCACAATGCTCTCGCGAAGTGTACGGTAGGGTGCCCCCTCCTGGTCGTGTGCCAGTCGGTAACGCTTGCCCAAACCTTCCACTCGTATCGCATGTGTCGGCATCATGTCTCCGTCGTTCAGATCTTGTCAGCGAACTCATCTTCGACTTGGCGGAAATAGAGGCAACCTAGAACAAAAAGCGCAACCGCGACTACGGCCGACATCGCCAGTCCATCCCAAGGGATCGGGCCACCGAGCAGGCACGAGCGGAACGCAGCGATGGGAGCCACAAGCGGGTTCAGGATGAGCCAGAGTTTCATTCCATCGGAGGGGTCAGGCGGGAGCAGCATGTAAATGGTAGGAGTCGCGTACATCCCGACTTGGATCAAGAACGGCGTGACATACCTGAAGTCGCGATAGGTAACAGTGAGGGCGGCAAGGAGCGTACCAATGCCTGCTGCGGCCAGGAGAAGGATTGCGAACACCAGTGGGGCCAACACAATCTGCCAGCTTGGGGCGTGACCATAAACGACCATCAGTACCGCGAGAAGGCCAAGGGAAATTGCGAAGTCGAAGGCAGCCGCGCCGACTGCGGCAAACGGAATCGCAAGTCGGGGAAAATAGATCTTCGTGATCAGCCGTTCCGATCCCAGGACGCTGCCCCCTGCCTGTCCGACAGCTGTGGCGAAGAAGGTCCAGGCAATCAGGCCCGCGAGGACGAAGAGGGGGTAAGGGATATCACCGCCCGAGAGCCCACCGAGTCGTCCTAAGAAGACGCTGAACACGACCATCAGCATGGTCGGTTGAAGAACAGCCCAGGCCACCCCAAGGACGGCCTGCTTGTAGCGAACCTTGACATCTCTCCAGATGAAAAAGAACAAGAGTTCGCGGAATCGCCACAATTCGCGGATGTTCACCAACTGCCACCCTGCCGTTGATTCTATCACCGTCCGGTGAATGGATAGGGTATCCGGCATGGGGGCGCATTCTTGCTTGCCACCCGTGGACGATACGGGAGGAGACAACACAGTACTCTCCTGAACGACAGGCGGCACAAAGGCAGGTGGTTCTGTCATGCGTATCCTGTTTGGTCTCTCGACTAAATCCCAAAGAGACCCATACCTTGGGTTGCGATTTTCATTAACAGTAATCCACAAATGCTGAGGAAGAAGGCCCATCCGAACCATCTGCCATTAACGCAGAACCGTTCGGGTAAAGTCGGGGCCGCCGTGTCCAGCAGGACCGATGCAATCCCCAGAGTTAAGTATGTCGGGACAACAAAGTTCCGGGTTATCGAGTAACAACCGACGGCGTAAGCAACCACTGCGGCAAAGGCATAATGTCGGGCCTGAATGGCCCAACTCGGAGCATCGACTCCCTTGCCGAAGCGATAGAGGATGTAGGCAGAGAGGAGAAACGCCCCGAGAAACCCGCCGCCGCCTAAGAGCCCGAATTCGACGTACGCCTGAACGAAGGAGTTGTGGGCAACCAAACCAAAATTATCGACAAACCAGCCATTTCCCAGACCAGTCGGGATGTAAATTGGTTGCGCTAACAACTGAGTCAGGCCATTGGCCCAAAGCATGAGGCGCTCATGAGCGGTTCCACCGCCTGATATGTTCCCCTGCCGACCGCCAATTAATGTCAAGACGGTGACCGCCCCAGCAGCAGCGTATGGAATGGCCTTCGGTCCCCCGAATCGAGAGAAGAGGTAGGCTGAGCCCCCAGCCATAACCCCGAGTAACCCTCCTCGGGAATGGGTTTCCAACAAAGCGTATCCGAAGAGTGGTATTGGGACCAGCCATGACAGGCGTCCTACAAACCCTGACCTGGTGGTTGTCGCACCATAAATACAGCTCAGGATCCCTAAGCCCAAGACCAGACACATATCGTTCGGGTCGTTGAAGATACCACTGCTCACCATTCGCGGGAGGACAACCCGTTCGCCTGTCACAGGATCAGATATCGCCTCCAAGCATGGTCTGATGTTCGGAAAATTGGCAATCCCATACATTTGGGCAAATGAGATGGCGGTAAGCGCGGCGATCAGCACGACAAGGGTTGCAATGAACGTATGGAACCTGCTGGGAGTATCGACAACCGCAAGCAGCAGAAAATAGTATAGAATCAATTTGGCGTTTTCAGGTCCGAAGTCGAAGAAAGCCTCAGAGATTTGGCCGAGTACGCAGAGTGAGATAATCGTCGAGGCGAAAAACAGGAGTACGCAGACTGCGACGGGACGATTCCGAAGAGATTCCACGGACAAAAGTTCCTGGAGTTTGGGGAGACTCGTCGCAGTGCAAAAGACGATCGCGATCAAGTAAAGGCGTAGACCGGCGATGGCCGGGAAGAACTCTTCCGGGCGAAGAAATAGAACAGCATTCAGGAGTACGAAAAAGACGAAATTCATTGTGCCTCGCTGCACACGATCGGCTCACCCTCGATCGATAATGATCGTGGAGGGTCTGTTTCGTTCCGTTGCGAGGGAAAAAGACCCATCACTTTGAATGGACCCATGACGTGTGGCGTAAGCGATCCACTTACTACAGCTTTGTCTGCCAGGGGGTTGGGCAGCCACATGATCTTGCCTATTCTGGCGAAAGAGAATCCTGCCAAGTAAATCACAGTACCGAGCATAATCCGGAGGTCAAGCCAGAAGCTCCCGGTCTGGACGTAGCAGCGGTCGAGGACCAGTTTCGTCCGGACAGAATCGATACTCGTATCCGGTGGGAGTTGGATCTGAGCAAGCCCTGTTACCCCTGGGCGAACCAAAAGCCGATCGGTGTAGTTGGGGATATGCTGCGAGAGCGGCCCAACGAATTCCGGGCGCTCCGGACGTGGGCCGACAAGGCTCATGTCCCCGCGGAGGACGTTCAGGAGCTGGGGTAACTCATCGATGTGAAGTTTTCGGAAGATACGACCGAAGGGTGTAACCCGGGGGTCAGACTTCGTACTCCACGCAGCGCCCGAAACCGCCTCGCAGTTGGTGTACATCGTCCGGATCTTGTAGATCCGGTAGCGCTGGCCGTTCCGTCCGACACGAACTTGGGAATAGAATCCAGGGCCAGTGGACGTCAACCGGACGAGACCCCAGGCCATAAGAGTGACAGGGATTGCAAGGATCGCAATTGCGAGACTGAGGAACAGATCACAACCTCGCTTGATCGCTTCTGATCTCCGTGCCGGTATTCCGGTGGAGTGGGGCGGTAGGTGCTGGGCGAGCATCCGAATACTCTCCTGGAATAAAACCGCTCTCCGGGTGGGAGAGACTTATCAATCACTGGCTGGCGTGAGAGAGGTTTTGCCGGATCGCCGGCAACGCAAGCCATAGGAAGCTCCGCGCGGTGTCCGCAGTCTCCGAGCGAGTACCTGGAACGAACTCGCGGACGACGTAAAGTTTGTAAAGGGCAGGTGATCGGGCGAGAGACATCCGCGGATTCTCTGGGGCTAGCCACTCAACACCATCGCGGGACCATGCCCAGAAAATCTCTAGTTGGGTAGGGACGACTCCTTCGGGTTTCCCGAACCGTGCAACAATGAATGAGGCTTTCCTGCTATCGTTGCTCTGGATCTCTTGCCTCGTTTCGTTGCTTAGTTCTTTGTATCCCGCATTGGTGTAGCAAACATCTGGCGTGTGGACGCTGATCGGACCACCGCGCCCGCACACGACCAGAAGCGATACAGTCTCTCGGCTGTCGTGATTTCGGAATCGGCGCAACAGGCACCCCTTTATCCCCATCCTGGCCAAGTCACTGGCATCGAGAGGAATATCCTCTCCTTCCCAGGGACCGAATTGCATGGGTACTCGGTGAATTATTTCGATTGCTTCTTGCAACTGTCCTGACGTAGCCCAGCGGTCGGTGAAGATACCATGGACAGCACCAAGTGCGCCGACCAGCGTCAGACTCACCAGAATCGGTCCCATTGTCGAACACATGCAACTCACCCTTCGTCGGAACATTCTTCCGCATACCGCATAGCCTCACTGGCCGGTACTACTGCAAGCCCAGTGACGTCGGTAAGCCGTTTCGTTTCACTACCTCTCGTACCATGTTCCGTCGTTGGAACCGAGGCTGGGATAGGATATTTCGAATACTTCGACCGGTAGGTGTTGTGGTTAATGTCGCATCGGACGTTGTTCACGACCACACCGGCTACTTCCGCCCCAACCGCTTGGAGCCTGCTCACGGTCTCAGCAACACGAGCGATCTGGCTCACCCCAAGAAGGACAGAGAGAATGACACCATCGGCTTCGCGGGCTAGGAGTATCGTATCGGTCACTAACAACAACGGAGATGTATCGATGACCACGAAGTCGAATTGCGATTCCATTTCTCGTTTGAGTAGCCGCCACTGATTCCCAACGAGCATCTGACGGGTGCCCATCGTCCACTTCCCGGCCGGGAGTACCGACATTCCAGGAATGGGGGTTCTTCTGACGGCGTTGGCGAGATCGACCTCCCCGCACAGGACTTCACTGAACCCCGGCGATGAGGGGAAATCGAAAAGCGTGTGGGCTGAAGGGGCGTGCATGTCCCCATCGACCAGCAAAGTGCGGAAGCCAGCACGCGTGAGACTGATTGCCAAGTGACCGGCCAGTGTCGTCTTGCCTTCTCCGGAAAGCGCACTGGTCACAATCAGGACGCGGCGATTGGTGCCATCCGATGCACCATGCATGAGCATGGTGCGGGCGGTATCAATTGCTTCGACGAGAACGACATGGGAGTAGTTGTGCGAGGCTTCCCGGGCGTTAGCAGTGAACGGTGGAATCGTTCCGATAAGTCGAGTGCCCAGCGCCGATGTGACCTCGTCCGGATGTGTCACCCGCTTGCTACGAAATTCCCAACCGATGAGCCCACCGAAACCCACGACGAAAACCCCAAGGCAGGTGAGTATAGCAAACTTCAGACGCCGGTTACCTTCGATACCGGGGACAATGAACGATTCCTCGGCAACGGTCACCCGTGGGGTAACTTTCCCCTCGATCTTCATCTTCTCGATCTCGTCGGCAAGCTGGGATGCGACTTTTTCTTTCTGTGTAATCTCCGAGTTCAATCTCTCAAGCTCGCCTTTGAATTCATTCGATTTGCTTATTTCTGCTCGAAGGTCTTTGATTCTCGACTTGGTTCGCTCGAGTTTGAACTCGATCAGATCGAATTCGGCTTGCAACGAATAAACCCTCGTTTGTTCGTTCTGTGCGGTTCTCTCCTTCAGTAAAGATTCGGCTCTCGCTCTCGCCTCGGTGTAGTATTGAGCCCGCTTTGCCTCAGCGGTCATTACGTCATCACGGGCGCTCAACAATTTCGGCGAGTTTGGCTCATACCGGGCTTCGGCGTCTTTTAGAGCCTTGCTTGCCCTGGTAACGGCAGCGTCATGTTCGATCAATATGGGGTCGCGTTTGATTTCCTCCTCGATAGCGGCAAAGGGGATGACCTGTGGAGTGGGCACTCCACCTTGGGGGGATATCGCTCCGACCACCGCCATAATGGCGAGTCGTCTCGCGGCAGTTTTCGCGGCAGTTTTCGCAGAATCAAGAGCAATTGTGGCGAGTTCAAATTGCTGCGTGAGGATTGTGTGTGCCTGAAGCTCTGTCTTGAGTGAGTCCCGGTTATAGGTATCGAGTGAGAGAAAAGTTGTTCCATCTTTTGATCCAAGGGCAACAGCAATCTTGTCGATTTCACTTTTGTAGTATGCCGATTCTTTCTTAATTTCCGTATGTCTATTTTCAAGATCATACCTTCTTTTTAATCTAGAACTATTATCGCGTTCATCGGTGGCCTCCTTGTACGCTTTTGCCACAGCATTGAGTATGGCCAAAAGTTCCTCCTCACTATCGCCATCGATCGTGACTCGCATGAACTCGGCACTGGTGACGACGCTACCAAAACTGCTGTCGCTGCCGCTACTTTTGCTGCGGCTATCGACCGAGAGGTTTTTGTCCAGCCATATGAGCGGGTCGGGCTTGGCCAACCGGATCATTTCGAGGTTGCGGATGTCAGTATCTTTTAATGCAGCGTTGAGTGTCCGGCGACTCTTGAGCAAGGCCATCTGCGCCTGCCTATACGACGCGAAATCGATATGGTTATCGATCGTCGGAGCAAAAAGTACTTGCGGTTGAGAGGAAATGTGAAATACGATCGCAGCTGATTTTTTGGGAAGGGGGAGGAAGAACCAAACGCAAGATGCAGATGCCGCGGCAAGGACTATCACTCCGAGGAATGCAATTGGGTGCCTCTGTATGGCATGGAACACCACACGGGCATTGATACCCCCCCCGCTCGACTTCGTTTCTTGGTTTGTTGGAGATTCTACAGTGGTCGTTTTGGGCATTATCCTCTCCGACTCGGTTCGTTGCCGATGCGAGATAGCTATTGGTTATACCACTTGAGGTATGTCCGCTGCGGCGTTGCTCTGAACAGCTTTCCCAACAGGCTCTACGGATCGCCCGAGGACAAACAGTTCCACAATTAACATTGCTAGTGCCAGCGGCATCATCAACCACCCAGCCATGTCATGGAACACTGCCCGCGCCAAGTCGCCGTGCGCAGTCTCCAATAGGAAACCAGTCGCTGTGATTCTCGCTACATTTGCCAGAACCGCGATTGGCAAAGCACTCAAGACGATTACGACTTTCTCGGTCAAGCTACGTTGCGCGACGATTGCCACCGCAGCTGAGAGTGCCAAGAAAGTAATCAGCATGCTCAATCCGTTACACGCCTCGACCACTCCCAGCTTTGTGTCAGTCAGAAGGATCACGTTGCCCTCGGAAACGGCGGATGCCCCGAGGGTCTGAAGCGTATAGGTACTGATATCTGTCGCGATCCGCTGGAGAGTTCCACCCAACACAGTCTGCATGCGATATGGCAGCGGAAGCATGAAGCCCAGAAACAGAATCGATGGACCTGCCCAGACCAGTGCTCGCCGCCCGCCATAGGCCGCCACAATCCCACTCAGGCAAAAAAGCAGGGAACTCGTATCGAGCCAAGGTTGGTAGAAATAGTTGGCCACCATTCGCATCGCAACGGCAAGGAGGACAATGCCGGCACCCCACCATCTTGGTCTGAGATCGGCCACCTCAAGATGCCCGCGCCTCATCCACAATAAATAACTTGCGAAAACCGGCACGAGGAAACCGTGAGAGTACTGAGGGTCGGTCTCCCATCGCTCAACGACATCGGCAAGTGTCGTCCAGTACGCCCACACGACGGTCGCCAACGTGCCGAGGCTGAGGGCGATCTTCGGCGTTTGAAGTCCATCCAATTTCATCGTACCTCGCACCTGCGAGAGAGAGATAAACAACTATTCGAACACGACAAAAAACAAAAACTAAAGACAATTGTACTATAGTATTGCTGTTCAGTTAATCGATGTCAATTGGTTCTCATTCCCCCATTGACGCATCTGGCTATCCCAACATCAGTCAAGGCTTGGTGGGTACGAATACCCATCAAATTCTTCGCAGGCGTGAGGGTTGATGAAATTGAAGTGGGGGGGAGGTGGATCGCGCGTATGCGATCCGATAAACGTATAATCAAATTGGCGTGATGCAGTCCGCATGGTGGGCACCCAAGAGAACTACAATAAAAACAAAAATCAATTATTGCGGTTGAAGACTGACACGAATCTCGCAGCTCAATTACAAAAGTATTAGCATGGTTTCAAGGTGGGGAGTATGTTTACAGACCACAATCAGTCTATTGCTAAGTCAGAATAGCCGTGTCCTAGCTGGCGTTGGTGTCCGTTCCGGGCTGACTGCTAGAGGTGGGTGTGTTCCGTACATAACTCGCAGGCTCAACCCACTTTGATATTCCCCAAATCCCCTTTGCTCTCTGTTCGTCAATTGGTGATGTCGAAAGACTAGAGGAATTCCCCCGGTGAAGACAGATCTTTTTAACCACAACCGCTGGTCTCCTCGGAAAATCCATTCTTACTGTTGCTCAGATACCCCACATTAAAAAAACTACAAATTACCTACTTTGCTTAACTTCATTTTGTAAATGACTGCGTTTAGAGCGCCGATTAATTGGAAAAGTTCCTCTAATCCGGACTGTTTTCGAGATTCTTTTCTCAACTTTGATTTCCCAATCTGGAGATCATAGGATCATGGCTCTGTTGCCACTGTATTATTCCGATGACACATTATTTTGGTTCGTTTGAACTCCTAATCCGATTGAAGTTCAGTCGCACCCATAATCCAGCAAGAGTCAGCAAAGTATGAAAAGTGGCAAGGTTTACTGTGTCCTGTGACTTTTCTTGTCAATTTAGATGATGGAGTCTAAAAGCTCCATAACACCCTATCAAGCCAAAAAACCGGAAGATTTAGAAACTATGCTGAGACATGAAATATCTCGGTATTACTTGATATTACTTTGAGCCATGCCAGCTTGATTCTCATTGCTATCAGCTGATCGCAACAATCAGAAGATAGAATCGACGAAGCCCTCGCCACAGGCCAGAGTGATTACCGTCGCATGGTTCGCAACGTCGGAAATCATGAACCGTATGCCCGCCACGGCCGATTGTCTCACTTGGTATGCTCCTGGTAGAACAATCGTTCCTTCACTACCGCAGATTTGGAGCAGTTCGTTGGGTCTAAACTCCTGATTTTGTGAAACTTTCCCTCCAGCAAGAACTCCGTATATGCCTTGTGCAGAGTCGCATCGCAATGGTGGTCGCCTCCCGTTCAGATTCAAATGACCGAATCCGAACCCACTACGAACTCGTAGTCGGGGGCACTTGACCCTTCTTGGCAAGCCGGTTCATGAACCAAGAATGCGCATCCGAAAGCGTCTGGGCGTCGCCCGCAGGGAGGTTGAGAGAAGGTGACCGGAGAGGTGGGGTCACCGGTTCGGTCGTAGTTGGTGGTGGCTGGACAGCGGGAGGCGCCGGCGGTGGGGTCGCGGCGAGGGGTGCAGTGTTATCCCGTTGGACCTGAGAACGCAGTTCCCGCACCTCGCTCGCCAATTGCTGGATCAGTCGAATCTGCTCGGACACCACCATTGCATGTTCTTGTTGCATTGACGTGAACATCTGAGTCATGCTCACGAAGCATTGCTGGAACTGGTTCAACATCTCTCCAACCGGCACGAAAGCACCGGCTACCGCTTCGGCAACCTTTCCCGAGATAGTCGCAACAGCGTCGATCCCAGTCGGCATGACCGTGGGCTCTCGGAGGGCTAACGGGCTCCCACGGGAGTGAGCGCCAATCCGGAACACGAGCGCTACCTTGCCGAGTTCTAAAAGATCAGCGTCCCGAAGGCGGGCGAGTCGGATGTTGCGTCCGTTCAGAACGGCACCCTGGCGACTCATGGTATCGACGAACCACACCCCATCAGTGGTATTCACCAGGGCACACTGAAAGTAGGCAATCGATTCGTCGAGGAGACGCAACTCGCATGTCGGGTGGCGACCGAGCAGCGTAATCGATCGGTCAAGCGAGTGGATCCCATTTGCGCTGTGAGTCGACGAATGAATCTCGACGGAGGCAGAGGAAAGGATCGGATCAGCGATGGCGTCGTGGTCTTGTTGCTCATCGAGTGAGTGTTCGAGCGGCGGATCCACTGGTGTATCGATGCGAACGTCAAACATCCCAATCCGCAGGGTCTGGTCGGCGCTAACCCATCCCCGCCCTTGGTTCCCATCATCCCAGATAACCCCGGTGCGGCTGCCGACATCGATGCAAAATACCTCTCCCTCAATTACTTGCAGGTATGCGTGGCACTGGCTGATGCTTGGGTCATTTAAGCGGACCCCAGCCCCGGGCGACCGTCCAATGAACGTGTACGGGACGTGGACCGTAAATGCTTGCTCAGCCCCGGTTGTGCGATGCTGTGCGCGAAAATGAAGCGGGCGAGTTGCCTTGCATGCGAGGGCGAATGCTTCGGGCAGACTCAGTGTTGTAGCGATGGAGGGATTTTGGGTGGGCATATTAGATATCTGATTGTGGATACTGCCCTTGGCCACAATTTCCAGTGTAGAACATACACCGGGCAGGCGGTAGATGAACACAGCCGCAGATGGGGAGGTAATTCGTACACGGTCCCGACATATTTAACACGAGGCCGACGTGGAAGAGAAAATGGAGAGAAAACCTGTCCCTCATGCTTTGGGCTCGTGTGCAAGCTCAGACGCGGGCGTTCGACATGCTGTGTACGAACGCAACAATTACCGTCTTCCTCCATCCTCCTCTGAGGCCTAATGGGTGTGGCGGGACCATAATCACTCATACCATTCTTGCCCCGTCAATAAAAAGCACAAGCTTCAAATGCAATGTTCCCGTGTAGGGCTTGAACCACTCAAACTCCGTATTTACGATCACACTTCATTAAGCCTGTTACCTGGCCAGTCAACTTCCGTTCTACAGTTGCTTGGTCATCGCCCTTAGCCTAGGTTATCCCAATGATTCGCCTGTTTTGCTTGAAGACATTTTCCACGACCCTCGGCCTCATGCTAGGGTTTACGGGTACAGCGCTGACTGCCCATGCACAGTTTACCGCAACCCTGAGTTCCTTGAACAATCAAGGTACCAACAATTTTGCCGCCGACACCGTTACGATCACCGAGACTTCATCGAGCCAACCCTACCTCATCAATGCAAACGTTATCGCTGCCGTAATTAATTGGACCCCCACATCCACCCCTCCAACCGGGCTTGTTCTGAACGGTAATGGCACGCTTTCCACATTCTGCATTGATCTCAATCAAGATGTCTACGAAGGTTCCACCAACAACATTTTGACTCCCACGGCGCTGAGCAAGTTGCCGGTCACAGGGCCACCTTTGACTGCTACGAGCATTAACGAGATCAGCCGCCTTTTGGGGTCGAATATCAGTTCGTTGGGGTCTCCTGCATCTAATGCCGAGTACGCGGGTTTGCAGGTCGCAATCTGGGCAATTATCTATGGGAATGGCACTTGGCAAGCGTCGGGGTCAGGGTCCGGAACGACACTCACGAGTGGGTCGTTTATTGCGACTGGTTCAGATGTTGCGTTGGCGATTAGTTATCTCAACGGTCTCGGCAACGACAAGACATACGCCAATATTGCCGGGTTAGCCACGGGCCAAGACCAAGTTGCTGTACTCCAGGCTGGCTATTACCAAAATGCCGATGGCGAAATCGTCGCCTCGCCTGCTCCGCCAGCGATTGTATTGGCTGTCCTCGGCATCGTTCCTTGTATGGCCCTGCGGCGTCGACTGAGCGGTGCCACGATAGCGTAATGCGCGGACACGCAAGATCCACGCTTCGACTCTAATGCACCCAAGCAGCCTCGGTGGGTTTAAGCCACCGGGGCTGCTTGCATTCCCCGCGCAAAAGCCCCGCGCCATGCAGTTTCTTGCTACGATTTCTCCTTCTCATTCTCCAACCCAACGCAAGCTGCACGGAAGCTTTCAGTTTCTCCTATTATTCGGATTTATACCGGGATACCAGTCTTGCCGATAATACCGTCTGAAGATTGCCCTCAAGCGCAGGTATTGCCCATGAACGCTTATCAGAAACGAGAACTGCTTCAGATTGCCGTCCTGCTGGCAACTCTTATATCGGTGGGATGTAAAGCGACCGCACCAGACTCAACGACCGTGGAACGCGATCAAACTGGTGGGGGCTTTGGGTTGTTCACCCGTCCGACGATTCCTCTGGAACGCTACGGGTTGCAAAACCGCCCCGTTATTGCTCCAGTGCCTAAGGAATTGGTCAAAACCTGCCTGCCGGATTATCGAGTTGAGCCACCGGATATCTTGTTGATCGAAGCGGTTCGGGCGATCCCCAAACCGCCATACAAGGCCGAACCTCTTGATGTTCTGTTCATCAACCTGACCAATGCCACGGAAAAAGACCCTTTGACGGGTCTGACCAGCGTCGAGGCAGATGGGACGATCAACCTTGGGCCGACGTATGGCGGGTCGGTCTCTGTGGTTGGCCTAACGCTTGCGGAGATTAAAGACAAGCTGGAGATGCATATCAAGAAGGCCACTGGATTCAAAGAGCCGAAAATGACCGTGTCGCTATCTCAGGGGCGTGCATCCCAGCGGATCAGCGGTCAGCACCTCGTCCGCCCGGACGGAACGATCGGGCTTGGAACATACGGGAGCGTGCGAGTCGTCGGCATGACGCTGACCGAGGTTCGCAAGGCGATCGAAGCCCAACTCTCCACGTACCTTCTAAACCCTGAAGTTTCTGTCGATGTGATGAGTTACAACAGTAAGATCTATTACGTTGTTCTCGACGGTGGTGGGGCTGGACAAACGATTATGCGGTTGCCAATCACTGGGAACGAGACAGTGCTGGATGCAATAGCCGAGGCGAAAGGGCTTGCTGCCGTATCCAGCAAGGACAGGATCTGGGTTTCCCGCCCTGCCCCAGAGGGAGCCGGCCACCAGGTTCTGCCAGTCAATTGGAAGTCTGTTGTCGAACTCGGAGATACCGCGACAAACTACCAGATCATGCCTGGAGACCGGGTGTACGTGGCTGCTTACCCCCTTTCTGCCTTGGATGTCTGGCTGGCTCGTGTAATCTCCCCGTTTGAGCGGGTGTTCTCAACTATTATTTTGGGTAACGGTATGGTCCAATCGTTCAATCCTAACAATAGTGGAGGAGGGGTGCCGTGAGCCCTCCCCACGGTCTCCAGGTCAGAAGTCCAATCGGTCAATCCTAACATTGGGGGAGGGGAGGCTCTTGAAAGAAGCCTCTCCAACTCACCCAGCAGATCTGCTACTCACAGCGCCTCTTCACTCAACTATGCTGAATAATTGGCCCATCTGCAACATTCTCTGAGTACCCATGCTTGTAATGCGGTTATGATCGTGGGAATAGTTATCAAAACACACCCTTAAACTCATGGAGTGGCTATGAAGCGATTCTGGTATGCGTCTGCCTTGGCGATCGTCCTTTCCCTCTCAATCAATCTAGGGGAAGTCCGTGCGCAACCGGTGCCAGGTCTTGGGCCGTCCGGCACCTCCCCTTCAGTCAGCCCTTATCTCAACTTGTTACGGAACAACGGCAACAACGGCTCACCGTCCCTGAACTACTTTACGCTCGTCCGCCCTCAGGTACAAACCAATCAGGCGCTGGTT
>Ga0206850_10061_pt1 | contig 39993 bp, 33 predicted proteins | sample Alteio_BWOrgCont_16_FD_152885 | JGI IMG/M metagenome (GOLD analysis project Ga0206850, IMG submission 152885) | Enriched cells from forest soil in Barre Woods Harvard Forest LTER site, Petersham, Massachusetts, United States -... | ecosystem: Environmental > Terrestrial > Soil > Temperate forest >...
CTCGGCCCTGGCGAATTGTTTTTTTTGCAACAACAGAAAGCCGAGGTTGGTGTAGGCCCGCGCGTAGTCAGGATCGCTGTCAATTGCAGTACTGTAGGATTTCTCGGCTCCGATAAGATCGTTCCAGCGAAACTGGATGAGCCCCAGGTCATCCCATGCTTCAGCCAGGGTCGGATCCAGTTCCGTTGCTCGTCGGTAATGTTTCTCCGCCGCTTTCAAATCGCCCAGTTGATCGAAACAAAAACCCAATCGGGCGTGTGTTTTCGCACTGTTCGGGCGTGCAGCCAAAGCGGCTCGTAGACAGGTAATGGCCTCATCTCGTCCCGGTTTTGCTCCGGGTTCCCAGAGTGCGTGAGCAAGTTCGATCAGAAGCCAATAATCTCCCGGGTTTCGATCTCGTGCAGCAAGAAGCACCTGAGCGGCGGTTTGGTGTTCATGGCAGTCGGCCAGCGCCCTTGCGAGCAAGGTCGCTGTTACCGGGGGAAGGTTGCTGCTTTCCTGTCGTTTGGCGAGTCCGCGTAGTGCAGCACTATCTTTGGTTCCGATTGCTGAGCGCACCTCTCGTCGAAACGGATCCCCATCGGCCAGATCGGCCGCTTTCCAGATGCGCGCCGCGTTTGAATCCGATCCCAGGCACCAAGCCCAGTGGTCGAGGGAAGTCAGAATTGCCGCTCGAACCGCAGGTCGTTCTGCCTTTATGGCATCCGCGAGGGTTTGTGGATCTCCCGCCGTCGGTAGACCAGCGTCTTCAAACGCCTTCTGATACGAACTGGCCGCTCGAGTGTCTCTCTTGTTCTCTCGTTGGATATCGGCGGACATCCCATGCGCCTTTTCAAGCGCAGACACGAGGAGATGATCCCGGTTGGCCTGTATCAGTCCCATCCGGACAGATTCGACTCGGACTTCGATCCGCGAGATCAGGTCCGGATCTTGAGTTGCCGTGGCGATACCCTCAGCTTGCTCCGCGGCCGCCAGCGCTTCTTGCCGGAGTACCACTCCGGCCTCGGTTGTGGTCTCGAATTCTGTTGCCGAAGCTTGCTTAGCGAGCATTTCTGCTTTATTCAGGGCCACATTGGCCTTTGTTTCCGCCTCTGCAAGACGGGCAGCATATTGCTTCTGATTCCACCAAACGGCCCCCGACACCCCAGCAACAAGTAATACCAGACTCGCTGCCAGAGCAAGTTGAACGTGTCTCCGCTTTCGTTGTTCGGTTGCCTGTGCAGCAGCAACAACGACGGCCTGCTCGGCGGCCATGAGCCGAATCTCAACTCCCGTTCTGTAGGCGGCTATTGCATCGGCCACGGCCTTTGCATCGCGGGGACGGTGGTTGGGATCGCGGGCCAGACACTGTCGGCACAGAGCCACCAGTTCCGGATCCGCCCCACACCGATCGAGTCTGGCGAACGCTGCGTCCAGGTCTCCGCGTATTGCCATCACCCGAACCACTTCTGCCGTTTCCGCGATGTAGGGAGGTTCCCCGGTGAGGATGGTACACAGAACTGCGCCGAGGCCGAAGACATCGACGCGCTCATCCATCTTTTCGATTTCTCCCCCAGCCTGTTCTGGAGGTGTGAATGCCGGTGTTCCAAGAACACTCCCCGGCGAGGTTCCATCTCCATCAATTCCCCGGGTCGTCCGAATCTCGGTGGGTACTCCGAGGTCATTCGGGAGTTGATGCGGAGCGGCAACCGAGTTCGGAACCAGTTTCTTGGCCAACCCCCAATCCATGACCAGGACTTCACCAAAATCCCCGATCATGATGTTTGAGGGTTTCAGATCCCGGTGAATGATGTAGCGCTCGTGAGCGTAGGCAACCGCCTGACAAACCAGTTCAAAAACAGCAATCAACTCTCCACGGTCGGGGGGAGTCGGGATGCTTTTGAGTTTGTTGGTCAGAGTTACGCCTTTGATGAGCTTCATCGCAAGGAATGGATGACCATCGACGAAGCCAAGATCGTAAATCGCTGGGATACCCGGGTGTTGGAGCTGGCTTGTCACAACCGCTTCATCCACAAAACGGTTTATGATTCCGTGTAAACATCCGGTGTCCCGGAGAACCTTGATGGCGATCTCTCGGTTCAGGAAGTTGTCGGTCGCCCGGTACACCACTCCCATCCCGCCCCGTCCCAACTCTCCCAGTATCCGATAGCGACAACTCGCCTCGAGCGCGGCGAGGATCGCTCCCTCACTCGGGGAGAATGGATTGTTCGATTCCTCGGCATTAAGTGACCGTGTTTCAGGCTGATTCCGGGATTCAGAATCGTGTTGGGTGAGTGTTGATGGGTCGGTCACGGGCGTTCTCGGCTGACCGGGTTCTTGACGGGCGATCTGCTACTTAAGGAGAAATGAAGGAGAATGTTGGGCATGGTTCAATCGAGATAGCATGAGGTTTACGGGTATTGTCTGGAGTGTAGTCATCACGCGGAGCGTGATGACTACACTCCCGCGTAGTGACGCCTCGGGCACAACCCTAAACACACTATTACCCAACTTTGAACCATGCCGAATGTTGAACTCCTCCTCATTATGCTTACAGTTTGCGGAACTGTCCCTTACATCTGCTACTGAATGAGGATCGATTGAATGATAAGCGGGTGCCGCAGCAGATACAAGTACGTTTGCCTCTCCTCACTTGGTCGCCATCAGGAACATGCTACTGGATCGCTCAGTTTTCCAGATTTGAAGTGTCCTCATGAGTTGAACAATGCGAAGCAGATGACCTGTGTTGTGGGGGCTTTGAGTAGACCTTCCGGCCTTAAGGCTTGTTAACCGGAAGGTTGTCGTTAAGGTAGCGAGTCAGCAGCCCGTAGAGGTGCCGTGTCGTATTTTTCCCCTCGTTGATTGAGTGGGTTCGGTTCGAGTACGACATCAGCGTGAACGGTTTGTTCAGTTCGATCAACTTGTCCGCAAGTTTCTCTGTTCCCTGGTAGTGGACGTTGTCATCCCCACTTCCATGAACGATCAGCAGGTTCCCCTTTAACCCTGCTGCATGCGTGATCGGTGACCCTTGCTTATAGTCCGCGGCGTTGTCCAGCGGCAGCCCCATGTACCGCTCCTGGTAGATCGTATCGTACAGTCGCATGTCCGGAACCGGGGCCACCGCCATACCGGTGCGGTACAGATCCGGGTAACGGAACAGCAGATTCAGCGTCATCGAGCCGCCGCCGCTCCAACCCCAGACTCCGACTCGCATCGGGTCGAGGTATGGCCGCTTGAGCAACTCGCGTGCGGCCGCGGCTTGATCCTCCGAGGCAAGCGTTCCAATCTTCCGATACACTGTCCTCCGCCAGTCCCGGCCTCGCGGGGACGGCGTTCCCCGGTTGTCCACACAGGCCACCGCGTAGCCCTGCTGCGTGAGCATCAGGTGCCACAGATACTGGCTCCCTCCCCAGTGATCGGTGACCGACTGACCGGCTGGTTCGCCGTAAACGTGGAACACGAGTGGGTACTTCTTCGCCGGGTCGAAGTTTGCTGGCTTCATCAGCCACCCATCAAGCTTGACCCCATTGGGATTGTCGGCCCGGAAGAATTCGACAGGTGTGCGAGTGAGTTTCCCTACCACTTCGCGCAGTTTGTCGTTGGCCGCCAGGGTACGGACAACCTTGTGATCGGGGAACGTGACGAGTTCCACGCGCGGCGGCGAACCGAAAGCCGAGTGAGTGTGAACGGCCCATCCGCCATCCGGCGAGAACTGGTAGTCGTGCCAGCCCGGTTGGTCGATCGGAGTGAGGCGTTCGGGTGAATCACTTCCACTCAGAGAGGTTCGGTAGAGATATTGCTGGGTTGGGTTCTCCGGTGAAGCCAGGAAGTAAACGCGGTTCCCTTTCTCGTCGATATGCAGCACTTTGATTACATCGAAATCGCCGCTCGTGATCCGACGGACGATGACCCCATCCCGCGACACAAGGTAAAGGTGTCGCCATCCATCGCGCTCGCTCACCCAGGTAAAGGCAGCTCCCTTCTCGACCCATTCCATTGCATCGTCGTGAATATCGATCCATGCTCCATCGCGCTCCGTCTGGACCGTCCACGCTTTCCCGGTTGTGGCGTCGGCAAGCATCACATCCACCGCGTTCTGGAGTCGATTGATGCGCTGGATCACCAGTTCCTTCGAGTTGTCGGCCCACTCCATCCGTGGGATGTAGAAGTCGGTGCGTGTATCGCCGGGAACATCGATCCACTGCGTTGTCCCGCCAGTAGCTGGGACGACCCCGACCCGACAAGCCGAGTTCCGTTCTCCAGTATTGGGATACGCGAATGTCTTGAGGATTGGGTAGTCCCCGGTGGTGTTGTCGATGAGGGTAAACGTCTTCACGCCATGAGTATCGAGTTGCCAGTAGGCGATGTTCTTGCCGTCGGGACTCCAGCGCCAGCCGTCGCGGCAAAAGAACTCCTCCTCATACACCCAGTCGAAGGTGCCGTTGATCACCTCGTTAGAGCCATCGTTCGTGAGCTTGGTCGCGGTGCCACCCCCGACGGGTTCGACAAAAAGGTTGTTTTCGCGGACGTAACCGACGTGCGTGCCATCGGGAGACAACTTGGCGAACATGAGGGTTGATGGTTTGACATCACCACCGAGTTTCGTGAGTTTGCCGGTCGATCGTTGGAAGGTCCAGTAATCGCCGCGGGTGTTTTGACGCCACATCTTTACCGAGTTTGTGAAGATCAGAACGAGGTCAAGATTCTTCGAGAACTCGTAGCCGTGGATCGCGAGTGGTTCCTTCGCGTTCGGTGCCACGAGTTTCTCCGCGGGAACGAGTACCTCACTTTTGCCTGCCGCATCAACCCGGACGATCTCGCTCGCGCCTTTCTGTGCCTTCGATGGTCGCAGTGTGGTGTATGCGCCATCATCGAGCCATTTAACCGAGGGAACGCGATCGCCGCGGAACTCGTCGGATGCGAAGATCCGGTCGAGTGTGAGTTTGGCCGGATCGGGGGTCTGGGGTTGGGCGATTGCGGGAGCAATGGCCAGGAACACGAGCAGGAGCGAGCAACGACGCATGAGAAACTCCGGGGAATCGCTTGGTAATTAGCGTGCCATCGGGAGGAGCGTCCGACAATCGCGATTGGGATGATTGGCGAGATTTTACCGAATTGACTGGCAGCACAACCGGACCAGAGCGGAACACTCCATGCGTACGCTCTGGGATTCAAAGAGGAACACACTCACATTCGGCTTTGATTCGCGGAAAATACCAAGTCCCGCAGCCTGCTTCACTTGGCTGGCGGCATAAGACGGACGCGGACGAACATGCCCGGAGAAATGAGTCCCTTGGGATTCGCAAGAACGCCGCGGACTCGTACCGTGCCGGTAGCGGGGTTGAATTGTGGCTCGATGAAATCGACGACAACCTTGTGGGGAAATCCATCCTCATCGGCCAGTCCCGCGGTTGCGGTCAGTTTCTCTACGTTCAGCCCATCGCGTCGAAGCTTGAGGATGGTCCGCTCATCCACATCGAACGCAACGAGCAGTGGGTCCGTTGCCACGACGACAACAACCGACGGACCATCGGATGTTATGAGGTTGCCTGCCGTCAGGCGGAACCGGCCAACCTTGCCGTCCATGGGAGCTATGAGCTTCGTCCACGACAAGTTCAGTTCCGCAAGCTTAACCTCGGCCTTGGCAGCATCTTTCATTGCTTCGGATCGTTCATGTTCGGCTTCAGCCTGTGTCAATTCCTCTTTGGGAACTATTCCACGGGTGATTGCCTCCTTCAACCGCGCAAGGTTCGCGGCAGTCACCTTGCTTCCTGCCATGGCAGCGGCCAGTTTGGCTTGTGCCAAATCCAGCTCGGTCTTGTATGGTCGTGGATCAATCTCGGCCAGCAAATCTCCCTGTTTGACCATCGCCCCTTCCTTCACCAGTATTTTCTCCAGATAGCCGGTCACGCGAGGGCGAATTTCGACTGTGGCCGCTTCAATCCGTCCGATGAAGTCGAATGCATTTCCAGGTGCAGGTTTCGGAGGTTCCTTGGGTTGATCCACGGCCCGGATTTCGGCTGAAGCAATTGCAAAGCCTGTGGCAAGGAGAAGTGCAGCAAATCGCATGGGAGAAACTCCTGGCAGGTGTTTCAGGTTCCAGGGATTGAAGGCTCTGAGATACGTAACGTCCAGTATCCCCGGCAAAGTGGGGCTTGTCCAGCACACGAACTGAGGCGACAATCGCGGTATCCCGGAGGAAGCCCATCATGTATCGCTACAGTTCCGCTTTCGTACTGATCTTCGCGCTCATGGCATCCATTGCAGCACAGGAAAAGAAGGAAGACTCGAAGAAAGACGAGTTGAAGCTGACCAAAGAAGAACAGGTGACGATTGACCTGACTAACGCGGAACGAAAGAAGGCGGAGCTAAAGCCGCTCGCGGCAAACCCGCAATTGATGGCGGTCGCGCGGGCTCACGCTGCCAACATGGCCAAGCAGGATAAGCTCGAACATACTCTCGATGGGAAGGAGCCCGCAGAACGGGTTAAGGATGCCGGATACAAGTATTCAGCGACAGGGGAAAACATCGCCTGGAATGCAATCACACCGAAGGAGGTTATGAAGGGCTGGATGGATTCTCCCCCACACAAAGAGAACATCCTCCGGCCAGAGTACACCGAGATTGGCGTTGCCGTTGCGAAGAACAATAAAGGTGAGCGATACTGGGTTCAGGTATTCGGTACCCCTCGCAAGAAGTGACCTGTCCCCTCACGCGAATACCAAGGTGGCATCCATGAGCAAGGTCATCGTGCTGACCGGTGCAACTCGGGGATTGGGTCGTGCGTTGGTTCCGGTGTTTGCCGCAGGCGGCCACACCGTGATTGGGTGTGGCCGCAGCGAGAAACAGCTTGCGGAATTATGGGCCGCTTTCCCGGCTCCGCACTCCTTCGCGGCGATTGATGTCACCAACCCGGAGGCAGTGCAGCGCTGGGCCGATCGCACTGTTGCCGCGTTCGGTCCTCCGGATCTGCTAATCAACAACGCCGCGGTGATGAACTCCCTGGCTCCGCTCTGGGAGATTGAAACGGACGAATTTGATGCGCTGATCGATGTGAATGTGAAGGGTGTGTTCCATGTCCTGAAGGCGTTTATCCCCGCGATGGTGTCTCGCGGTCGGGGTGTGATCGTGAATCTCTCAAGTGGCTGGGGTCGCAGCACAGCCCCCGAAGTGGCTCCATACTGCGCTTCAAAATATGCAATCGAGGGTTTGACGCAGGCCCTGGCGCAGGAGCTACCAAACGGCATGGCGGCAATCCCGTTGAACCCAGGGATTATCGACACCGACATGCTCCGGCAGGCATTCGCGGAAGGTGCCTCGGCCTATCCGAAAGCGAGCGATTGGGCGAAACGGGCCGGGCCATTTCTGCTTGGACTCGGAGCGAAGGACAACGGCCGCTCTTTGACAGTGGGATAGGGGTTCTACAGTATACGTTTTGATCCTAGGCTTTATGATCCAATGGAGGTTGTCCTTACGCCATGTCCAATGATCCATACTTCCCAGTTCCTTCGAGGACTGAGGAACGCTCTTTTCAGGTTCCGCCACCCTTTACCGGTCTAAAAGGGCAGCCCACGGAGATCCGCTGTCAACCCTCGGAGAGTTTGCCATCTCTGCTCGTTGACTCGAACTGTTCCTTTCTCGTCTCCACCTATCTGATTGGGAATGTGGTTACAGTCGGAGCCAAGTCGGGACAGATGTTTATCGAATTCCACACGTTCGATCGGCCAATGGGGATGGCAGTGAGTCGGGAAGGTATTGTTATTTGCGGACGCAACCAGGTTTGGTTCATGCCCATGCTTCTCGACATCGCCACACAGATGGCACCACGCGGGCAATACGATCTCGCTTACTTCGCCCGGAGATCCCACTACACCGGCAACATCCTGTGTCACGAAATCGGCTGGGTGGGTAAAGAGTTGTGGATTGTGAATACGCGATTTTCCTGTTTGTGTACGTTGCATCATACATGCCATTTTGCTCCCCGATGGCGGCCGTCGTTCATCACAGACTTGGCCCCGGAGGATCGCTGTCACCTGAATGGACTGGCAACGGTTGATCGGGAAGCACGGTACGTCACCGCCCTGGCGGAAACCAATACTCGTGAAGCCTGGCGGGCCGTGAAAGCATCCTCTGGCTGCTTGATTGATGTACCCAGCAACGCGATCGTTTCGCGTGGCTTCGCCATGCCTCACTCACCCCGGGTCGCGAACGGGCACCTGTATGTACTTCACTCCGGTCAGGGAAGGCTGGAAGTGGTCGATCCTGCCAACGGTCATCGCGAGATCGTCTGTGAGTTACCAGGATACGCGCGGGGTATGTCCATTCACGGCACGCTGGCTTTTATCGGGCTCTCCAAAATTCGCGCTTCGTCCGCGATGGATGGAGTGCCAATTGCCGCCCGGCGCGACGAACTGAAATGCGGCGTTTGGGTAGTGGATCTTACCCGAGGAAAAATTGTGGGCCATCTCGAATTCCTTGCCGGAATCGATGAACTCTTTGATGTGCAGGTACTTCCCGGTGTCCCATCTCCGTTTCTATCGGGTCCGCTGGTCGATAGCTATTCGGATCGAACGAACTGGACCATACCGCCACAGTGATGATTTGTAGGTTGGGTGTAGAGTATCCAAAAGGAACCTTATGGGAATTCCAGAAAAGCAACGGGAACTATAACGCACTCTCCTGGCACATCGAGCTTCTTATACGTGAGGAGACCGTCATGAGTTTCGATCTCTTCTTTCAGCCGTGCCGTTTTTCGGGGAAGCCTGTCGTGAAGAAGCACCCGTTTACCGGCGAAGCTCGGTCGGGCCTTCCTCGTGAACCATTGAGTGCTGCCGAGATGAAGGCAGTGCGGCAGGTTTTAAAGCGAGTTACTCAGGGGCCAGACGAGCATGGGTGCTACATCGTGCAGCTTGATGATGGCGGTGGGGCCGAGGTATTCGCCGACGATCTGAAGACGGGTTGCATGGTTGCATTACGGGGAATGACGCCCAACCTACTCCAGTTTTTGTTCGATCTTCTCAAAGCAGGTAATTGGGTGATGCTTCCAGCAATGGAAGACGCCGTGGCGATCACGACTTCGCGGGAAAGCATAAAGGGCGTTTCCGAAGACTTCCCAAGGATTGTCATCTGCAACTCAGCGGACGAACTTGGCGTCCTGTTAACCGAGGGTGTGCAAGCATGGCAGAAGTATCGAGATCAGGTTGTGGGTGAGGAATAAATGAACCTCGAAGACCCGACCTACCCTGCAAAACTGAGGATTCCCACTCTGGAACGAATAGCATGAGTGAAACAGCTCGAATCGTCGATCAAGCACTGAAGATGTTCGAGGGTGGAGCGTGGCACGGGCCATCCGTTCTTGAAGTCCTGGCCGATGTGAATGCCGAGGTGGCCGCGTCTTATCCGATTCCTGGTGTCCATAGCATCTGGGAACTCGTTCTGCATCTCATTGCCACGCAGGATGCCATATTGCGACGGATTCGAGGTGAGGCCGCGGGACTCAAAACAGAGGACTTCTGGCTCCCTGTCCCACCGGTTTCGGAAGTTGCGTGGGCGGAGACGGTCGAGCGACTGAAGCGGCAAGAGACCGAGTTAAGGCAGGCGATCGGCGATTTCCCCGATGAGCGGCTGGATGCCGTGTTAGTAGCCGGAGGCAGTTCCGCTTACAACAACTTCCACGGCCACATTCAGCACAACGCATATCATGCCGCGCAAATCGGCCTGCTCGAGAAAGCTCAACGCATCTGAACAGGCTCATCTCTCACCTGAACCATCGGAGCCACTTTCCGATCAGCCACTTCGCCCGCGGTGTTAGCCGCGAGCGGTTATACTGGTCGCCAATCTTCTTGATTGCTTCTGTGTATGTGGGGTACGGAAAGACCGTGTTCGCCAGCATCTGCAAGCCAATGCCATTGGTCATGGCAACGGAAAGCGTGCCAGTCAGTTCGCCCGCGTAGGGGCCAACCACGGTTGCTCCAAGGATGCGATCTGAGCCCTTCTGAACCAGCACCTTGATCCTATTGTCGGCCCCATCGGTGGATGCGCGGTCGAGCTGCGAGGAGTCGTGTCGAAAGACAGTCACAGCAACATTCCGTGCCCGGGCCTCTTCTTCGCTCAATCCAACGCGACCGATCTCTGGTTCCGTGTAAGTACACCACGGAATTATCAATGAGGAAGCCCGCGCTTTTGTCGGGAAAAGGGCATTGCGGATGACCAGGCGAGCCATCGCATCGGCTGCGTGGGTGAACTTATATCCGAGAGAAGCCACATCACCAGCCGAGAAAATCCGATGATTCGTCGTTCGGAGATAATCATCGACTCGCACACCCGCTTTGAGATCAGACGCTATGCCAGCCGCTTCCAGATTCAGGTTCTCGATATTCGGCTGACGTCCGGTTGCAACCAACACCGCATCGTATGCCGAAGGGGAAACCTGCTCGGTTGTGAATTCCACTCCATCCGATAGCAATGCCGATTTCACAACCTGGGCTGCATCCTGATCTTCCTTGGGTAGTACACGACCACTCCGCGAGAAAAGCATTACCTTCGATCCCAGGCGCGCGAATGCCTGCGCGAGTTCACAACCCACAGGGCCGGTGCCCAGCACGAGCAACTGTTTCGGTAGTTCGGTGAGCGTGAAGATTGTTTCGTTAGTGAACCACCGCGATTCGCGCAGCCCGGGGATATCGGGCATGGAGGGCCGCGCACCTGTGGCAATCACACAGCGGCCGAACTTCAGTTTCGATCCATTCGCTTCAACGGTGTCCTCGCTGAGAAACTTTCCTTCTCCCAGGAACACATCGACCCCGAGTGACCGAAACCGTTCGGCGGAGTCATGCGCAGCCAAACCAGCGCGCACACGCCGAACCCGTTCCATGACCGCTGCGAAGTCGATCTCCGGTTCCGCGACATGTATACCGAACTGTGAGGTTTGCCGTACTGTGGCAGCCGCTTTTGCTGCCCGGAGAAATGTCTTGCTGGGTACACACCCGACGTTGAGGCAATCGCCACCGAGCAGATCGCGTTCCACCATCGCTACTTTTGCCCCGAGCCCCGCAGCACCCGCAGCACACACCAATCCAGCCGGCCCACCGCCAATCACCACCAATTGATAACGAGGGAGTGGTGTTGGGTTCACCCAGTTTGGTGGTTTGAGGTATTGCCGCAGGATTTGATCGTGTGGATCATCCGGCAAAAGGGAAATTGTCATGGAGTGGATTCTCTTCATCTTGTAGGGTGGGTCGAGGCTTTGCGAGCCCCACCATCTTCGTATTCGTGGTATTGGTGGGCCTCGACGTGCTGCGCACGGCTCGACACACCCTACAAGAAGCTCGCCCGGTTTTGTAGTATGCGTCGAGGCTTTGCGAGCCCCACCATTATTCTGGTGCTTCATGGCTCCTAAAAAAGTTGCTGCGGTTGTTACCGAATACCGGAAGTGGTCTCACGCTGATGTGATCCTCCGGAACCTGCTCGATGGCTATCCCGATGGTAAGCGTCCGGATCTCGAACTCGTTGCTCTCTTCACCGATCAGGTGCCGAAGGGCGACATGAGTCGCGACCTCGCGAAGAAACACGGGTTCAAGATTTACGAGACCATTCCCGATTGCCTCACACTCGGTGGCAAATCGCTTGCTGTGGAGGCGGTACTCTCCATTGGCGAACACGGAACCTACCCGAGCAACGATAAGGGACAGATCCTCTATCCCCGGCGGCGATTCTTCGAGGAAATCACCAAGCTATTCGAGAAAAGTGACAAGGTCGTCCCGGTCTTCAACGACAAGCACCTTGCGGCAACGTGGGATGATGCCAAGTGGATGTACGATCGCGCCCGGAAGCTTTACATTCCGTTCCTGGCTGGGTCGTCAGTGCCGGTGACGTGGCGGAAGCCCGATCTCGTGCTGCCGAAGGGGTGCGAACTGATCGGGGCAGTGCAGATTGGCTACGGCCCCTTCGAGGGTTACGGATTTCATGCTCTCGAAGGTTTACAGTGCATGGTTGAGCGGCGAAGCGGCGGTGAAACCGGCGTGAAGGCAGTGACCTGTCACACGGGGAAGGGAATGTGGGAACGGTTCGACAAGCAGTCGTGGACAGCACCGCTGCTTGAGGCTGGAGTGAACCTGGTCCCAGCACATGCCAGCGGCGATCTGCGTGACATCTCCGCGAAGACCAAGGATGCGGGGATATTCGAGGTGGAATACCGCGATGGATTCCTGGCATTTGTGGTGATTCCCAATGGCTGGATTCACGAGGGCGATGGTGGCGGCTTTGTGTTTGCGGGCCAGCAGAAGGGAAAAGATAAACCCGATGCCTGTCAGTTCTACCTGCAACAGCCCGATCCGTTTGCCCACTTCGCGGAACTGACCAAGGCAATCGAATCGTTGATCCGCACGGGTCACGCTCCGTATCCTGTCGAGCGAACACTGCTGACCACCGGTATCCTCGATGCCGCGATGACGAGTCGGCATGAAAACGGCAAGCGTATCGAGACCCCACACCTGGAGATCAAATACACCCCGACCGAATGGGGACCGGCCAAAGGCGAGATACCCAAAACCACGAAGTGAGATGCTGGCGTGCGATTGCCGCAACCCGTGGATCCGTGATCGAAAAAACGAAACACTATATTGATCGGGCGTTCACGATGTGATATTCTGTATAAACTATTTACCTTGTAGGTAACCTGGCTGTCGACCACCCAAACAGAGTAGGGTTGGTTGGCATCTGGCGCGTTAAAAGTTAGTCTCAGTAGCGCAAACCAATTCCAAGCCCGGCAACACTTACGAGATGTACAGGAGCTTCGATGAATAATACCCAGACCGGCAGGTTTCAGGTGAAGTCCTGGACTCAAGAGACCAACGAGGAAGCCGGTGGATTAAAGCTGACTCGTGCCCATGCGACAATGGCCTACCAAGGCGTCATCGATGGGGAAGGCGTGGTCGAGTTCCTGATGTACTCTCCCGATGGCCGCGTGACCAGCTTTGTCGGGTTGGAACAAATCACTGGCAGCATCGCGGGCCAGTCTGGTACCGTCGTTTTTCAGCACACTGGAACTTTCTCGGAAGGCGTGGCCAGGAGCAAGTGGTTCGTGGTACCCGACTCCGGAACGGAAGCATTGCGTGGCCTTCGCGGCCAGGGAAGCTACGGGGAGAGCGGCGACGACGTTGAGCACGGCGGCCAAGCTCCGTATTCGTTCTCGTTCGATTTCGTATAAGCCGTCGAACCACGCGATCATCTGGCTGCACCAGGATGGGTCTTTTGCCTGCCTCCGTTCTCGTCCTTGACAATGCGGTGTCACAATCGAGGTGCAATTCGCTGGTCTATCAGCTGTGGGTGTAACTGATTCAACTCAGTAAAATGCCTCCCGCCCTTTCTCTCGCCCACGTATAGAGGAGGAAGACCGTGGCATCTCAGGAAAAAGTTGCGTTCATTACAGGAGCGAACAAGGGTATCGGATTTGAGACCGCTCGAGGGCTCGGCGAGATGGGCATCGCAGTTGTAATGGCGAGTCGCGACGAGGCGAGGGGGAAAGCCGCTGCTGATTCACTCCGATCCGAAGGCATCAAGAGAGTCGAGGCCTTACGGTTCGATGTCACCAAGCCGGAAGAACACCAAGTTATCGCCAAGCATCTGGAAGCTCGTTACGGCAAGCTCGACATCCTGGTGAATAACGCGGGGATCTCGCTGGATGATTCCGATTTTGGAGCCACAGGCGGGTTCAACACAACACCTACGGTGACGCCGGAGGCTCTCCGGCAGACTTTCGAGACAAATTTCTTCGCGGTTGTCGCACTCACGCAGGTTCTCCTGCCGTTGATTCGCAAAGCACCTTCTGGCCGCATCGTGAACCTGTCGAGCATCCTTGGATCGCTCACACTCCACTCCGACCCAAACTCAGGCATCTACAACAAGAAAGCCTTTGCCTACGACGCATCGAAGACGGCACTCAACGCCTTCACTGTACACTTGGCCCAAGCACTTCACGGAACGAAAATCAAGGTGAACTCGGCCCACCCCGGCTGGGTGAAAACAGAATTAGGCGGATCGGCAGCTCCTTTGGAAGTCTCCGAAGGCGGAAAGACGAGCGTGCAGCTTGCCACCTTGCCCGACGATGGCCCGACGGGTGGCTATTTCCACCTGGGGCAGCCGCTTCCCTGGTGAGTTGTTTGTTCTTGTCGAGCAGTCTTATGAAGAGGGTGTGGGTAGATCAACGCCGCCTGGAGTATAAGCGGCAGCGGGGTGACGATATGAACAAGGAGACGATACTCAACCACATCAGTCGGGGTCGGACAGACCTTGTCTTCGACCTTCTTCGCTTGCCGGATTGGGGCGATATCCTCCACGAAGGACAGATTAAAGTTGCGCAATGGTTCGTGTATTACAATGATCTGACCGCGCTCAAGGCCATCTTGGGAGCAGGCGGCGATCTGAGCAGTCTCAATTTGAACGCGGAACTCGGCCACGCCGCATTCTTCGGGCATTGGAAGGTCTGCGACTTCCTGATCAAGCACGGTGCGGATGTGAACGTCTCGGTTGCCGAGACAGGTGAGACGCCGCTTCACGGCGCACTCGCGAAAGCCGGCCGACCCTATTACCTGTATGTCGTGCGACTGCTCATCGAACACGGAGCGAATGTGAACGCACGGACCATTCCGGGGAAGGAAACAGGCGCATTCATGCGAGATGTCCGTACCAAGGGAGAGACACCGTTGCATCGCGCGGCCGCGTACAGCGACGAAGCAATCATCGAGTTCCTACTGGAAAAGGGTGCTGAACGCGATGCGTGCGATGCGTATGGGGATTCGCCTCTAAGCTGGGCCAGCGAGCATTTGCGTCCGGGATCGATTCTCGCGCTTCTCACCTTCGGATCGCACAGAATCGGCGAGAATTCACGACGATCGATCACCAGCGATCACGGTGCCGGATGGGGTAATGGGATGGAGCGAAAACTTCTGGGCGATTACTTGCCCGAGAGCTTGCAAAAAACATGATTCGGTCGGCCAATAAGATCGGGTAAGATGTCGAACACGCCGCATCTTACCGATGGCTCAAGCATGCTTTTCAGCTGTCCTGTCTTTTCCGTCTGTGACTGGTATCCCGGTGGCAGGTGAGCTTTGGCCACTTACTTAAGGTTGTCTGGAGAAATCGCAATGAACCGGATCGTGAAATCTTCGGCCCTGGTGGTAACCTCCCTCTGGGTCGGCGTGCTATTCTGCCTCGGCTTCATCGTCGCTCCTTACCTGTTTGTCCTCGCCGCCAAGAAAAGTCCGTCCGTCCCGAACACCGGAGTAGCCGCCGACCTGATCGGCCCACTCCTGTATAGCTCGGACGTCATCAGCCTTGTCGTTGGTGTGGGGTTAGTGGCTACCCTGGTGTTCCTACGCCGACGGGGTGAGGTTCCGCTCGGCAGTCGGCTGTTCCTGGCCGAACTTGGTGTCGGGGTGGCGGCTATTTGCGCTGCCGTGAACTACTGGTGGTTTGCCCCACGGCTGAAGGATCTCCAAGGACAGTTGGCGGATCGCTATGGGGCGTTCCATCAAGCGGACAAAGCCGATCCCCTGTTCGTGCAGTTCAACGGGCTTCACCAATCCTCGACCACGTTGTTCCTGGTCGGGCTTGCGGCAGCTCTGGTCTGTCTGGTGTGCATGACTCAGTTCCGGTCGCGGCGGCCCAATCCCCAGGCTGCCACGGCCTAATTGTTCTTATGGCCAGCCGATCTCTGAAAAAAGCGTCCCATGACGGTTCATGCGAATGTCTGCTGGCGTTTCCATCACCGCTTGCCCATCTTTGAAGCTCGATCGTTCAGCGGAGAGCCCGATGTCAACTCGAATCGCTATTCGTATTGCGTGCGTCAGTCTGGGCGTGGTGCTAGCTACTTCGGCCGCAGTCGGATACATCCACTTCCCGCCCATGACGCTACAGAAGATGTGCAAGGAGTCCCATCAAATCCGGTTCCTCAAGATCGAGAAGCTCAACAAAGAAAAAGGGGTGATCGTCTTCGAGATGGCCCAATCTCTCAAGGGCGAGAAATCTCAAATCACCTCTTTCAAGCATGTCATCCGAACCGACACCGAGGGGGCAAAGCCGATACTCGACTGGGCCGCGGAAGGGAAGACAGCGGTGATGTTCTGCATCGAGAGTAAACCCGGCGGCCAGGTGAAGGGGCTCGGATACGTCTTCATCGATGAATACTGCTACTCGGTGGATTACAACAGCGAAGGAAAGTTCTGGCTCATGATCCGTGCGGAACCCGGGATGTCGGCTTGTTACCACGGCCCGGTCGAGCGCTTGCGAGAAGCGATCAAGGACGTCCTCGATGGCAAGGAGGTCAAAATCCCGACAAAGGAACCAGGCACCAAGGAGGATCGCGACAAGCGAAACAAGGAGATCAACGACGTTCTCAAGAAAAACGGTTGAGAGAAATCGGGTTGTGGGTTGGCAAGTTCACTCAAGGACATTTTGCACGCAGAAAGCGAGACTACACGGAAGAGAACAATGGAATCTGCTGTTCAACCCAAACTAAGCCCCGCCTTACAGTTCGGATCGTGCAGCCCAAAAATCGCTATTCGAGGTATCACTATTCCCTACCCACGCTGCACGACTTGCCGGGTGTGATTAGAATGAGAGTATGAAACTCACCGAATCACACACCACGGCCCCGTCCGAGCCGACTCTCACATTCTGGGGAGCGGCTGGCGGGGTGACCGGCTCGATGCACCTTCTTGAAGTAGGAAACCACAAAATACTGCTCGATTGCGGTCTCCATCAGGGACGCCGCGAGGAGGCTCGACAACGGAACGGTCACTTCCCGTTCCACCCAAACCAAATCGATGCGGTCATCCTCAGTCACGCGCACATCGATCACTGCGGCAATCTCCCAACTCTGACCCGTCAAGGGTTCAACGGACCGATTTTCTGCACCCCACCCACACGCGACTTGCTCCGCGTCATGCTTGCGGATTCTGCCAAGATTCAGGAGGAAGATGCGGCTCACATCAACATCGCGCGGAACTACGCCGAACCCTGGGTTCAACCACTCTATACCCATCCGGACGTGGAACGGGCCTTTAAGCAGGTGGTGCAGGTGCCCTATGGACGCGAAGTGGATGTTACCAAAAGTGTCCGGTTCCGCTTCATTGAGGCCGGCCACATCCTTGGGTCCGCAATGATCCACTTGAAGGCAGCCGGACCCGACCGCGAACGAACTCTCTCGTTCAGCGGTGATATGGGTCGTCGGGGATTGCCAATTCTCAAGCCAACGGGTGATATTCCACCGGCGGATTTGCTGGTGTGCGAAAGCACCTATGGGAATCGATTGCACCGTTCGTTCAGCGAGACGGTGGGAAAACTCTACACCGCTATCAGCGACACTATCAAAAAAGATGGCAAGGTTCTGATTCCCGCGTTCAGCCTGGGTCGCACCCAACTGATTATCCACGTCTTGCAACTTGGCCTCCGGGAACGCAAAATTCCCACGGTTCCGATCTACGTCGATAGCCCGCTTGCTTCCGAGGTGGCGGAGGTGTACCGCGCACACCCGAACAGCCTTTCGCCCGAGATTGCCCAGGCATTGCGGGAAGGGCATGGGCTCCTGGGCGGAGATGGTGTGAACTACATTCGGGAGTTCGAGCAGAGCACTCTGTTGGCGACCCGACCAGGACCGGCTGTCATCATTGCATCGAGCGGAATGTGCGATGCAGGGAGGATTCAGCAGCATCTGAAGCAGTTGGTGGATGATCCACGGTGTACCATCGTCTTGGTGAGCTTCCAGGCATCGGGTACGGTCGGTCGAAAGCTCCTGGAGTCGAAACCGACGATTCGATTTCAGGGGCGAGACTGGAACAAGTGGATCGAGGTGGTCCATCTGGATGGGTTCAGCGGTCACGCAGATCGACAGGACTTCCTGGCGTACCTGGAACCGCTGGTCGGGAAAGTGGGAAAGGTCCGATTGATCCACGGCGAGCGCGAGCAAGCCGAAGCGTTGGCCACCACACTACGGAACCTGGGATTCGAGGATGTCGTGGTGCCAGCCCCTGGCGACCGCGTTGTTATTGGTTGAGGGAATCCATGAATCCGACACTGACATCTACCGAACCGGATGTGATCTATCCAGACTCGGACGGGATGCCGATAGCCGACAACACGCTCCAGTACGAATGGATTGTGACCATCAAGGGTAACCTGGACGACATCTTTGCACGCAATCCCGACGTGTTTGTGGCGGGCGATAACCTGATCTACCCCATCCGTGGCAACAACAAGATCCGAATGGCCCCGGATGTTTACGTGGCTTTTGGTCGGCAGAAGGGTTATCGAGGTAACTATCGTGTGTGGGAGGAAGGCGGCATTTTCCCCCAGGTCGTGTTCGAGGTTCTTTCTACCTATGCTCGTTTAAGAGAATTAAAACAAAAACGTGCGTTCTATAGAACGTATGATGCGGAAGAATATTACGCGATAATCCCCGAAGACAACGTCGTGGAAGGATGGATTCGGGAAAGCAATTCGTTCCGTGAAGTTGATGATATGAATGGATTCATCAGCCCACGATTGCGTATCAAATTCGATACTTCGGGCTCGCAGTTGGTGATTTACCGACCGGATGGGCAACGATTTCTGACAATCCAGGAGGTAATGGACCGCGCTGCATCTGCTGAAAAAGTGGCCAAGGAAGCTCGTATTGCAGCGGAGCAAGCCCGTGTCGCGGTTGAGCAGGCCCATGCTGCAATCGAGGAAGCTCGAGATGTAGCTATGCAATCTCGTGTTAACGCCGAGGCGGCTCGACTGGAAGCAGAGCGACTCCGGGCATTGCTTCAGGCTGCTGGTATCGATCCCGACAAACCGTCTGCGTGAACCGTCATGTCTCCCGATAACCCTTTTCTCAAGGCTTTGCTAGCCCAACCGGACGATGATACGCTCCGGCTGGCGCTAGCGGACTGGCTGGAAGAACACGATCAGCCCGAGCGGGCGGAGATCATTCGCGTGCAGGTTGAAATGGCCTGGGGAGTCAAGGATTGTGTTCGCCGCAACGAACTTGAGCTGCGCCAACGGCACTTGCTCCTCGCCTACGAACGTGAATGGACGAGACCAATTGCCGATTTGCTAGAGTTCAAGCCCGGTGAGTGGCGGGCATGGGTGTTCCGGCGTGGATTCGTTGAGTATTTCCACCTTCCTGCCGCAGTCATCATCCGGCGGGGCGAACGGCTTGCCCGGCTCACCCCGGTTCGCGAACTCTTCCTCCGGCCGTGTGTCTGCGAGGACATCCTCGCCCTTGCCAAATGCCCCTGGCTGCGTTTGCTCACGTCGTTGTACTTGCCAGACACAGTATTGATCGAAAGTGCTATTCAGGCAGTCATCAAGAGCCCCTATCTCGAAAACCTCTGCGTTCTCGATGCAGTTGCCGAAGATGTTTCTGAGGAGGCAGCGGAGCAGTTCTACAAGCGATTCCGTCGGCACCTCGTCAGGAGCCCACACTATGGACGATGAGGCCGCATTGCAGCGAGCCATCGCTGACCTGCCGGAGGAGGATACCCCACGGTTGGCCTACGCCGATTATCTTGATGAACTCGGAGGCGAAGCCAACATCGCCCGCGCCGAGTTCATCCGTATTCAAGTGATGCTATACCGGCTTGTCGTTGAAACTCCGGAAGCTAAAGCCGCTCGTAGTCGGGCAAGTGAGTTGCTCGAACGCTATCGCTTGAAGTGGGGCTTCCCGCCCAAGTCCACACAGGGGCACAGTTCATGCACGATTCGCCGGGGATTCGTGGATGAATGGGTTCTGACACTGGACCAAAAAAAGACCGAAGTGAAACGGTTCATCTCTTATATCACCCGGTTCCCGATCATGCGATTGAAAATCGCCGACAATGCAGGTTACCTGCTGAAGGGCGGGGCGACATTGAATCCTTCAGCCCTTGCAGCACTGAAATTGCTTGATGTACCTGCTCTCCAGAAGATCAAGCATCTGGAAATCAACAGCCAGACCTGGACAGATGAGGGAATCAGGGATTTATTATCGCTCGAATACTTCCCATCACTCACGAGCCTTGCCTTGATCAGTATTCCAATCACATCAAGTGCCGTTACAGCGATCGCTCACCTATCGAAGTTCGTAAGCCTTCGTTCGCTCCGAATCAGTTTCACAGGGATGTTTAGCGCGACAAGACGTGTTGACCGAGGCGTTCTGGATTCGTGTGCTGAGATCCTGGCCACCTCGCCGATCCTGGGTGAGCTTCGGGAATTGTCTCTGCGGGCAACCGGAATTGGCACGCGCGGGGCAATGGCACTGGCAGCATCGCCGACGCTGACCAAGCTGGAGCAATTGATACTGACCGAGAATCCCGAAATTGGCGACCTGGGGAGAGAAGCCCTTCGCCAGCGATTTGGCGACATTGTGTTCTTGTGAGCCTTTGGGGTTTGTCCTGTCACTTCATCTCCCTCTCACGCCAAAACATCCTCGATAACGTGTCCATGAACATCAGTCAGGCGGCGTTCAATCCCGTTGTGGTAATACGAGAGTCGTTCGTGATCAAGCCCAAGGATGTGCAGGATTGTGGCGTGAAGGTCGTAGATGGTTGTCGCAGGTGAGATGGCCTGATAGCCGAATTCATCGGTGGACCCATAACTAAAGGCCCGCTTGACCCCCGCTCCGGCCAGCCAGACGGTGAATCCCTTGGGGTTGTGGTCGCGGCCACTGGCACCCTTTTGGAAGGTCGGCATCCGCCCGAACTCCGTCACCCACACCACCAGCGTATCGCGCAGTAAGCCGGTTTGCTTGAGATCAGTCAGTAGAGCGGCACACGGCTGATCCAGGATGGGAGCGTGGACATCGTATTGCGTTTTGATGGTCTTGTGCCCATCCCAGTTGCCAACACCTTCGCCCATTGCATACGACCCATTGAATAGTTGAACGAAGCGAACGTCACGCTCCAGCAATCGACGAGCGAGCAAGCAATTCCTGGCAAAGCCAGCCTTCACCTTGTTAGCGTCTCCCGTGCCGTATGCCTCGTGAGTCGCCTTCGATTCGCGGGTCAAATCCGCTACCTCGGCAGCCTGGAGTTGCATCTTTGCCGCGAGTTCGTATCCGGCAATGCGGGCCGCCAGTTCGGTATCTCCTGGTCGAGCCTTGAGGTGCTCCTCGTTCAGAAGATGGAGGAATTCGCGGGTGTCGGTATCGGCCTTGTCCGATACCCCCGTGGGGCGTTTCAGGTTCGGTATCGGCTTGTCGGCTGTGAAAGCGGTTCCTTGAAACACGGCCGGCAGGAATGCGCTGCCCCAGTTGTTTGGGCCAACTTGAGGAACGCCGCGGGGGTCTGGAATAGCAACGAACGCCGGCAAATCCTTGCAGGCACTTCCAAGGGCGTAACTTACCCACGCCCCGACGCTTGGGAAGCCATCGAGCGTGAACCCCGTACTCATCTGATTCTCGCCAGGTCCATGCGTGTTGCTTTTGGCCGTCATCGAGTGAATGAAACACATCTCGTCCGCGAGTTGAGCAAGCTTCGGGAATAGATCGGAAACCATCTTGCCGCTTTCGCCACGAGGCTTGAACGACCAGATCGGTTTGACAAGATTGCCCTGCTCACCCTGGAACGTGACGAGCTTTTCCGAACCGGGCAAAGGCTTGCCATCTCGCTTCACCAGTTCCGGTTTGTAGTCGAACGTATCGACGTGGCTCACGGCTCCCGAGCAGAAGATCGTAAGGATGCGCTTGGCTTTTGGCGCAAAGTGCGGCTTTCGTGGAGCAAGCGGGGCATCGGGCTTGATGTCTGGACGGAGGGGCGACTTGGGGTCGGCAGCAAGCAACCCATTATCGGCCAGCATCGCAGCGAGGGCTATTCCACCAAGACCCGTCGCGGCATGGCGCAGGAACGAGCGACGATCAAGCAGAAACGACTGTGGAACGAACGATGCAGAACGGACAGTCATCTTCCTACTCCGAGCAACGGCTTTCATTCTGGATTTCCTTACCTTCACCACTCTACCGGTCCCGAGAGAGGGGCTCCAGTCTCATTCGCAACGGAAATAAATGACTCTCATGAGTGAAAGTACTTCGGCGCAGCATGAGTTAATACTCGGGATTGACTCATTTTTCATCGCACAGCTATAGTCCAGATCGCTGACGCCCGTTCTAATGTAGTTGGCCATAATGGGCAAAATACTAGGAAAATTATTAGATTATCTGTATGAATTGGCGATCAAACTAAACACAATACTTGCGTTCTATGCGACCGGGTTTAGGCACATAAGGAGTGCCCCATGATTGACCTGGCGTTAAAGACTATTCCGTTCCCGCTGCCTGTCCGTATTCCAACATCGGCGAGGTCTGTCCGGCGATGCTCGCAGCGGAGCTTGGCTCGGGCGAGTTTATTCTTTGGTGTTATTGCGCTCATAGCACTCACCGTAGGATTGACGGCCATTCTTGAGGATGTCCGGCCAGAGTTGCGAGACCCAGAGTTCGGAATCCGCCTTCAACAGCTCAAAGAGTGGCAGCAGAAGGCTCCAGGACGACCCCTCGTTCTGGCTATTGGGTCATCGCGCATGCAGTTCGGTTTGTCTCCCGCTGCGATGGGTTTCTCAGACGAACCGAGCGAGCCACTTGTCTATAACCTCGGTTATCAGGGAGCACTGCCGAACATGGCTGCCCTGAACCTCATTCGCGTACTCGATGCTGGCATTCGACCGCACTGTGTTTTGGTCGAATTCGTGCCGAGAGCTTTTGTCAAACTCGGGATGATGCACGGGAATACGTTCACGGCCTATCTTCGCAATTGGCCAAACCGGTTCTCTCTCGGAGATATGCGCCGAATGGCGGAATTGGAAGAATCGTTTGGCGATGATCGGACCTTGGCCATGCGGTGGATGTTGGGGTATGCGACACCCTGGTCAACCCAACGACTGGTTCTGACTAGCCGTTTGCTCCCGGATTGGCTTCCCGAGGTGAAGATGATTCCGGTGAACGTTAACGCCCAGCCCAGCGACAAGTATGGGTTCGCACCAATTCTTACAACCACTGTCACCGATGAGAAGCGTTTGTCGAACATCGATGCGGCACGAAATGGCTTTGGTCGACTCGCTGAAGAGTTAAGGAACCTCGGCCAAATCCCATCACTCTCACCCATGATCGGCGTTTTGGTGCGACGGTGCCATGCTGAGGGTATCCTTGTCGCGTTTGTGTGGATTCCCGAATCTGCGGCTCTTCAAGAAGGGTTCCCTCAATTCCAAGCGATTGGAGAGATTTACGCTGCAAATTTGATCCGCGATTACGGTGCCGCACTGTTTCCCCCTCCTCATTTGGCCGAAGAGGATTTCATGGATGGTTTCCATCTGCTACCAAGTAGTGCCCAGCGGTATAGTCGGTGGCTGGCCGATACCCACCTCAAGCCTTGGCTGATCGCGCATGGTTTGAAGAAACAGTAGGGAACTATTTGAAGGTGGTCATTTCCTCAGGAGTATCAAGACCATCTCCGTACCGGGGTTGACCCGTTTTTCGTCGTACCGCTATAGTCCTATCGTAGATGCACCCGACCAAGGATGGTTGGCGATGATTTCTGAGACACTGAGCGGTGGATTTGGCTCACTCTTCACATGGGTGGGCGAACGGAACGCAACACTTGCGGTCTATACGAACTGGTACTTCAGCCAGATTCACGAAATCCTACCCGAGCCCTTCTTCAACACCCAAGCATTCCTGACATTCTTTGCGGTGGTCTTCACCATTTACTGGGCGATCCCGCGACGCTGGCAGATGACACGGATCTGGCTGTTGGTGATTGCCAGCTTCCACTTCTACGCTGCTTGGAGTAAGGATCTCGCATTTCTGGTTACGACAACTACACTCGCTGACTACCTGTTCGGTCGTTTGATGACGACCTCGAAACGTCAATGGTTTCGGTTTGGAGTGATGCTTACCAGCATCACAATGAATCTGGGTGTCCTGAGCTATTTCAAGTATCGCGGCTTTTTCCTGAACGAATTGCATGCTTCGCTCGTTCAGCTTGGGTACAACCCGGGGCATGGCAAACTCGATATCGCCAAGATCGTCATCCCGTTCGGAATCAGTTTTTACACATTCGAGGCAATCAGCTACGCAGTGGATGTATATCGACAGAGGATCGCAGCGGAGAAGAGTCTGCCGCGATTCCTGTTGTTCATTCTGTTCTTCCCACACCTCGTTTCCGGACCGATTGTCCGTGCGGGGGATTTTCTTAGGCAAACGCACCGGCCCAAGCGGTGGAACTGGGTACGGGTGCAAGTTGGCGTGCAACTGTTCCTCATGGGTGCGTTCAAAAAGATGGCCATTGCAGACCGAATGGCCATCTTCTGCGACCCGATCTTCAAGGATCCCTCCCAGTACAGTACTGGTGCGTGCTGGATTGCTGTCCTGGCCTACGCCCTGCGGATTTACTGCGACTTCTCGGGCTACTCCGACATGGCGGTTGGGCTTGCCCACCTCTTTGGCTATAAGCTCACAACCAACTTCAACATGCCGTACATCGCGGCAAATGTATCCGAGTTCTGGCGGCGATGGCATATCTCCCTCTCGACGTGGCTTCGAGACTACGTGTTCATCCCCCTTGGTGGGAGCCGTGGAAGCCGGTGGCTGAATTATCGGAACCTGATGATTACCATGACCGTCGGGGGGTTGTGGCACGGAGCCGCATGGGGGTATATTCTCTGGGGCTTCGCGCATGGGTTGATGCTGGTGCTCAACAAACAGTTCAAAGATTTCTGTAGCGAGAGGCCGCGGCTCGATGCCGCACTTCAAACGGGAGTCGGGACGGTGTTCCGAGTATTGCTCACGTTTTTCTGCGTCAGTATGTGTTGGGTGCTATTTCAGCCAGAATTCGGGAAGGCATTGGCGCTGTATCAACAACTGTTCCATATCCGCATCGGCCAACCGCTTCCTCTGAGTAGCCGGAGCTTATGGTACACCGTTGAGTTCGTTATCATCTGCCATCTACTCGTGCGATCCGGAGCCTGGCAGTGGATTTATGCTCGATTCCCAGCCCCAATCCTCGGTATCGGATACGCGTTGTGTTTATGTGTTGCGATGCTGCTGGCTCCGGATTCCGGGACCAACTTCATCTACTTCCAGTTCTGATTTCGGATTCACCGCGGTGTGTCTCACTGCGAGATTCACCCGATTCGCGCTTTTTGCAATGGCGAACGTAAAATCGCTGTCGCCGCTCGTTCCCTTCTAGCCGACGGTCGCTGGTAGTTGTAACAATTGATGTTATTGTGTTCACTATGCTGCATATGAGTCTGGCAATTCATTTAGGGATCGCCCGATGATCGACCGGGTAGTGAAGCTTTTTCGGTTCTCGCTGGCCACTCGTATTTCAGCATCGGCGAGGTCCGACCGGCGATGTTCGCGGCGAATCTCGGCGCGGAAGAGTTTGTTTTTCGGAGTTGTTGCGCTTGGGGTACTCACCGTCGGTTTGACGGCTGCGCTGGAAGACGTGCGGCCAGAGTGGCGAGACCCCGAGTTCGGATTCCGTCTCCAACAGCTCAAAGAGTGGAAGCAGAAGACACCAGAACGACCTCTTGTTCTGGCTCTCGGGTCATCCCGTATGCAGTTCGATCTGTCTCCCGCAGCGATGGATTTCTCGGATGAACCGGATGAGCCACTCGTCTACAACCTCGGTTATCGGGGATCGCGACCGAACTTGGCTGCCCTGAACCTGGTCCGTGTACTCGATGCGGGAATTCGACCTCGGTGCGTACTGATCGAATTTTCGCCAATAGCTTATGCTCACATCGGGATGACTCAGGGGAATATGTTCACGGACGATCTTCGTACATGGCCAAGTCGTTTCTCACTCAGAGACGTGGGGCGGATGTGGGAATTGGATGAATCACCGAGTGATGACCGGGGTGTATCCATGCGGTGGCTGGCGGGGTATGCAACACCATGGTCGACCCAGCGTTTGGTCTTGCTGAGTCGTTGGCTCCCAAACTGGCTTCCTCAGATCAAGACAGTTCCGGTAAACGTGCATGCCCAACCTAGCGACAGGTATGGGTTCGCACCGGCCATCGCAATCACGATCACCGACGAGAACCGTCGGTTGAAGCTTCTCGGAGTGCAAGCGGGCTACAATCATGTCGCCGATATGTTAGCGAAGTTCGGCCGAATTCCACCACTCTCGCCGATAACCGGCGTTTTGGTGCGACGGTGCCGTGCTGAGGGTATTCCCGTTGCGTTTGTGTGGCTTCCCGAATCCCCGAATATCCAGGGATGGTTCCCTCAATTTCAAGCGATTGGAGAGACTTATGCGGCGAAATTAACCCGCGACTACGGTGTCGCACTGTTTCCCGCTCCTCATCAGCCTGAAGAGGATTTCAGGGATGGCGTCCATCTGCTTCCAAGTGGTGCGCAACGGTACAGTCGGTGGCTTGCCGATACTCACCTCAAGCCGTGGCTGGTGGGACAAGGTTTGATGAGACCGTGAGGAACTGTTTCAAAATCTGGAAGGGCTGTCACTGTTCTGAGGCTATTTGTTGGCGCTGCGAGTATGGTAATTATTCTCAAGGCCGTCTGCCAAGCCACCACTTACAACTCTGGAGGTCGCTTACTTTTCCTCGATCTTCTTGGTTACTGACAGACTGCGGATGACGCGCTCGATCTCCGGCTTCAGCGTGCGAGTATCGGCAGCCGGGATTGTCGCGGCAAGGGTCACTCCACCGTCGGTTTGCTTCAGCACCGCGCACTCCATGTGTACCTTGTTGTCTGTGCCGAAGGCTGCATCGAAGCCAAACCGATCGAGTGACGGTTCGGACCGCACCCGAATTGGCTTGTCAATGCTGCTGATTTGGGCTTTCTTCTGCTTCTGGAGAAACTCGCTGACTTCTTTCAGGTAATCATCGGCCGTTGGAGTCTTGGTCGTGGGCTCGACGGTGATGAACACTCCTGCTCCGCGTGCATGGTCGAGCGTCACCTGCCGACCCTGGACCACACCAATGCGCCAGCCTCTCGGGTAAAGGAATCGAACGCCTAGCTGAGAGTTGTCGTACAGAAGAAGGCAGTTCTCGATCGTTGGCTTGAGGTCGAGCCCCTTCAACGATGCATCCGAGAGGTCTGGTGGTAATTTGGTCAGTAGCGAGCGGCTCATCGTGAACTGGCCTTCAATGCGCCCGACCGTCTGCCCTTTTCCATCGAGCAGTTCGTGTGTACCTCGAAGAGACAGATAAGTGAGAAAGCCCGCATCCAGATCGAAGAAGGCATGACCTTCCAGTTTCTGTTGGTTTGGCCCATCCTCGTTGACCCCGCGAATTGTCCCCGAAATCGTCAAGCGGGCAACGTGGCTTTTATCGATCTCGGTAACTCCGCTGAATTCGACCACGATCTCTCCCGAATCGATCTTCTCCATGTCCGTGAGTTCTGCCACCGAAGCGGCAGACGCTTTCCACGTTTGTCCTTTACGAACGGGTCCGGTTGGGAGCAAGCCAGGAATCGCGACTGGATTGAATACATCTGTGCGAACGACATCGATTTCACCCCAGGTCAGGGGGCCATCCGGCGAAAAGGGTGCTCGCCGGTTTTCGGACTTCATTACCACCATGCGGCGAACCGATGGCCGAATTCCTGCGTCCTGTTGTGCGTTATCGAGCGTGCGCAGGAACTCGACTTGTCGATACCCACGAATAGTTTTGAGCGTTGCACCATCGTCCGATGGCAACACACGCTCCTCGTAGACAAGGTGGCTTTTCCCGGACACCGATACCAATTGAGGAGCTTTTCCCTTCTCAATCGGTAGTGTCAACTTGCCATCCAACCGGACAACCACGTCCACCTTCGAGGCATGGCCGGACTTGAATTCTTCATTTATTTTGACTGCATCCTGGGCATCAGACGGGCCAGCAAGCGCCCACAAAAGCAGCACGGGAAGCCCATTCCGGCAGAAAGCAGATGTTGCGCGCATAAGAGGCAGTTGGATGGAGGTAGGCGATGCGATCCAAAAACCCAAGGAACACCATTTCCCGATTACCCCTGACCAGATCTTGCCCTCGGCGGAAAACGTCGAGAAAACAAGGCACATCGGGGTTATTGTCCGCCAATACACCTCAATGCTGTTAGGAGTGGTAAGTTTTTGTTCTGCCAAACCGAACATGCATCGAAGGAAGGGAAATGACTGATACCGTTAGTTCAAATCTCACGCCATTGTAGCGAGGAGTCCGTTCAAACCGGGCGCAAACTTGAGTGGAAATCGAGTTCTTGTCATGAGAACGACAATCTGTGTGGAATAGTTAGTTTGCGATGAGTTTTTGGATTGCAAACGGTCATCGCAATGTGGATTCAGGGTTTGCAACAATGCACAGTGCAACGGTAAAAAAAGCCACGATCAAATATTTGTAATAACACTGTGCTCGGAAAGTTGCATTGTGTTTAACATAATATTCTTGCGCAACTGCATACGGGAAAAATGGAACGGGAAAGTGGCTACAAAAATGAGATATGGGAATGCGAATTGGCAAGAGGATTGCTTACTAGCTTCTAGCCTCGTCGTGGCAACCTTCCTGCCCGATCCTGCACAAGACATCACAATAGCAAGCACGCCGAGATCGCAGATATGCGGTGTCCGGTCATCTGTTCTGCGTGGTTGTCGTATCCTCGGATGGAAAGTGAACCCCTATCGGGGGGAGATGTATCCAAATTGAGGAAGTTGTGCAAGACAGGTTTCCCCATCACACGATGACAGTTTGGAATGTTCCGTTAAAGAAAGGGCCAATCTGAAGGGTATTACCTGACAGAGTTGGTGATGGGACTCGATAATTCGGACTGGCTGAATGCGAATAACAATGAGTGGTTGAGTTTGCACCAATAACCCACCGGATTTACCGGTGAACATCATAGAGATGCCAGAAGCGGACACAGGTCTGCGGCCGGGAGGAGACCGGTGAGCGAATTCAAAACGAAAGCACTGAAAGAACTGGCAGAGCAGCAAACCCGGTTTGCCCCGCCCGTGCGTCGGCAGGCTCAGGTTGCAAGCGCTCTGAAACTGCTTGCCGAGATCGACTCGAGTAAGACGTACCCCTACCAGTATGTCTGTTTCCGTGTCACGGAATACCGTTCCGAAGCGCATTCCGATCTCTTGATCGGTGGTGAGGATCTCCGGCACGACCTCGAACTCTTTGCTCGGCGGGTCGAAAGATCGCTCCCAGCTCTTCCGATCGAGCAGACGGTTGAGCCAATGCTCACCCTGGATGAGGTGAGCAAGCGGTTCAATGTTTCCACGAAGACAATTTCCCGGTGGCGGGTCAAGGGGTTGGCTGCACGGCGCCTGAAAGTGAATGGTCGCAGTCAGCTGGGATTCCCCCAGCCCGCAGTGGAAAAGTTCGTTGCCGACCATCGGGATTTAGTCGAGAAGGGGGCAAAGTTCAGCCATCTGACCGAGTCCGAAAAAGACGATATTCTGCGACTGGCCCAAGAATTGCGGGATGGTGGAGGAACGCTCACGGATGTGAGCAAGAAGATTGCCTTCAAGTTGGGGCGAAGTCCGGAAGCGATCCGTTACACCATCAAGAACTTTGACCGGGGTCATCCGGATCACGCATTGTTCCCAACAGCAAACGGACCACTTTCCGCCACTGCCAAGGAACAGATTGTCAGAGCCATGAACGCCAAACACACCGCCAAACTCACGGGGGATACCGTGGATACCATAGCGAAAAGATTCGGTCGTACCCGTTCGAGCATGTATCGAGTCATCAACGAAGTTCGGGCAAAGGAACTCGTTCGTCAACCCGTCGATTACATCTATAACGCTGAATTCGATGATCCTGCGCGGGCCAACGAAATGCTCGCCGAGATGCCGGGTCTTGCCGAGTTCGACGGTAAGCGGTCGGGCAAGAGCCCGCCCAAGGATGTACCCGCGCACATGATCCACCTCTACGAGTGGCCGCTACTAAGCAAGGAACAGGAGCAGCATATGTTTCGGAAGATGAACTTCCTGAAGCACCAACTGCACAAGTTCCAGGAATCGCTCGATCCGACCAAAGCCAAGGTGAGCGATCTGATTCGTGTGGAGGAGTTGAAGGAAGCGATCAAGGATTGCCGGGATCTGCTCATCAGTTGCAACCAGCGGCTGGTGTATTCTCAGGCCAAGCAAAAGCTTGCCCTGGGCGAAAGCATCGACGATTTGGTGAGCGATGGGAATATGTCCCTGATGCGGGCGGTCGAGAAGTTCGACTATGCTCGTGGAAACAAGTTCAGCACTTACGCGACCTGGGCCATCATGAAGAATTTCGCCCGATCGATCCCTGATGCGAAGACACACAAACAGCGATACATGACTGGCCACGATGAACTGTTCGAGGCGAAAGCCGATGTGAGGACAGACGAGCAGGAGGTGCTGGCAGCCGCGGACGCAGCGCGGGCACGCGTGAGCCGGTTGCTCGAACACCTCGATGCCCGAACCCGCGAAGTAATTCGGATGCGAACGGGTCTGGATGGCTCCGAGGAAATGACTCTGGAGCAGATTGGCCAGCACTTTGGGATCACCAAGGAACGCGTGCGGCAAATCAACGTCCGCGGAATGAAACAACTCCGCGAATGGGCCGCCAAGGAGAACGTCGAGGTAATGTAAGCGAAAGCGAAAGATAGCCGCATCTCAGCGGTGAGTTCTCGACAACCGAAACAATACCACCGCCTACTTGGGCTCGCTCGGGTGGGCGGTGTGCGTTAGTAGGGGCCAGCTTGGGTTTCAACTTTGCGATGTGGGAGATAACGAATTGTGAGCAGACGATCGTTCGCTGATTTGAGATTCAGTAACTGAGGCAGAGTTTCTTGGCCGATGGCGATTGCACACCCAAACCTCGCACGACAGAATCGCATGCTGCGACGTGCCCATTGACCATCCGCTCCAGTGTAAACTCCGACACTACACGGAGTCGAGCGGCTTGTCCCAAAGATCGGCGCAAGTCCGGGTCGGCCAGTAACTCCTTCAACTGTCCTGCGAGGTCGTCGAGATCCCCAGCACGGAACACCCGTGCGGCCGCTCCCGCGACTTCCGGCAATGCTCCCGCGTCCGATACCAGACATGCTGCTCCACACGCCATCGCTTCGGCCAAAACCAGTCCGAACGACTCATCACAAATGGATGGTACAACCACAATATCGGCAGACCCAAACAGTTCGTGAATCGAGTTGATATGACCGAGAAATTGCACGTCGTCTCGGCCAGTTGATGTGCAGAATGTCTTTAACATGCCCTCCTGCGAGCCCTCCCCCGCGATTAGAAGCTCGTAACCGGTTACGCCGGCTTTGCGGAGCCGATCGTGTACCTGAAGAAGGATCATCACACCTTTTTCGGGAATCAACCGACCAGCATAGACGACCCGCAGTCGATCGCTGGTCTGTCGTGTTATGTTGCGGAAGAGTTCGGTTTGTACACCGTTGTATACGACGCGTACTTTGTAAGCGGGAAGGCACATATCCTCCACATCCCGGCGCGCGATAGCTGTGGAGACCGGAAGGACAGCATCGACCACTCGTCCTACCAACTTACCTCGGAGTTTGGTCAGCCATCGCTTCAATCCCCGGCGTGCCACAACGAATCCGCCTGTATGATCGACCACGACCAACCGTCTTGCGAATCCACACAGTTTGAGCCAAAGAAGCGGCCATGTAAATGCTGAGAGGAAGCTCGTTTGAAGTATGTCCGGCCTGAAACCGCTCATTTGCCGCACTAAACTTCGAGCCGATGTGCGTGTGAAAGGAAAAGGAATGTGTACATAGTCCGCGCCGACCGCGATCAGCGCCGCTTGGAATTCCGGAGTTGGTTCAGCCCCAAACGCAAAACGAACCTCCCAACCGTCATCCCGCAACTTCCGCGCGAGCGCGAGAATATAGTGGTCAAGGGTGCGCGTGCCGCGTGGTTCATAGTCCATGATGTGGAGTAGTCGCATTTTCACCTCGTTGGTTCTACTGTATCTATTAAATCCGAAAATGAAACTATCGTTCTGACAAAGAACGCAACTCAATTCTCTGAAGAGGTGTGAGGGGAAGAAGCAAGAAGAGAGATTGCTCCCCAGCACCGCGACGGGCTTACGACAACACAAGCAATACCGCGGCCTACCTGGCCGCCGACGGTGCGGCGTATATTAAGGTCAGCATTGGGTTTCAGGTTAACGTATGATTGTAAGACAGATACGAGATGGCCAATTATGTCCCGGCACGGTCCTTGCTGTGTATTAGATAAAGACTCGCCTCCAGACAATTGCCTTGTGAGGAGAACATTATGAGCAACATCATCATCAAGCGCTGTCCGGTATGTGAATCAATTGGCAGTCGTGCGCAGGAGATCGCCGCTGCTTTGAAGAGTCACCTCGGCATGAATGTCCACATTAAAGACGGGGCGAATGGCGAATTCAGCGTTCTGGCGGGCGGTGTCCCGGTGATTCAGCGGACCGGCGAGGGGCTACCATCAGTCGATGAAGTAGAGGCTGCCGTCTGTAATGCTACCCCAACACGGATAGGACAGTGACGTCGATGAGGAGCGGTTTGTACGAGAGTCGGTCCGTTTGTCCACGAGGCTTCTCATCATGTCACCAAATCCGAACCCAACCCCGCCCGGCCCGGATATTCCCGACCCACCAGGCCCAACAATCCCTGAACCGAACGTGCCGGATATACCACCTCCTCCGAATCCAAACATTCCCATGCCGTCGAAGCCTCAGAAGCCCATGACCCCTCACCCCGCACACCCAGAACCAGCCCCGACACCTGCGCCTCCTCCCGGATCGCCAACTGGACCTGTCGAGCCGATGGGATGACATCGACAGGTATGAAAACAAAGTGTGCGGGCCGGCAAGACTCGCTCACCGCCCGCACTGCCGCGGTTATGACAAGTACTGTCGGGCACTCACGGCTTATCCCGGGACTCGAACCACGGCTGCTGTGTCAGCAGCCGGTTTGCCCCATCCCGAGGGCATAGTTCGACTGAATGGAATCGGGCAGGAAAATCAGGGGATCGAGGGCAGAGAGCATTGCATATTCAAAAACCAGAACATTCCAGACATACAAATTGATCCCAATCAGCGTATTCCGTCGAAGGAGATGGCTCAGTGATCGAAGGAACGAACGCTATCCAGGAACTTTGATCGGGACATTGTCCGCCACTCCCGGTGCGGCGACTGTAGGCGTATTCGCAGCAGCAGTCTTCTGGATGTTGGCTTCTGCTCTGAGAGCTTGAACGGGAGGTAGCTCGGATTGTCGCGCCCATCGCCCAAGCGGACCCAACAATAGACCGAGGGCAATGAATGTTAACCCCGTGAACACCAATCCAATCACCCAGAACTGACCTGTTGGAGTCAACGGGGATTCACGTGTGAAGTACCAGACAAGCGTCCACACGTCGATGAGCGAACCAACGGTCACATAGATAAGAGCGGTCCGTGGACCAAATGACGGATGTGAGAGAAGGGGCATGCGGGCCTCCGGTTGGGGATGAGTAGTCACACCTACTACGACTTGTTGATGCACAAAGAATGCCGAAGTAGCAGTGTCACACAGCTTCAGCAGAGAAGTGAAGAGCTTTCGTTTGCAGCGTCCGCAATTTATATTTGCCCTTTCCGACCATGGCGAAACGCAAACATAAGAATCTAATTGAGAAATCGACTTCCCACAGACCCTGGGAGTCACATACTCTTGGCTTGCCTTACCAAATCCAGAATGACTTCTCTTGCGTGGGTTCTCCGATGACCACCAAACCGGCCAACTTGCTTGGTGGCGTCTGGTGAGACTGCAACCACACCATGAGCGATCGATAATCCCGGAAGGCATCCCATCCTGGCGGGCGGTAGCCCGAGTAACCGTTCACGCATGGGATACCCAAATCCTGGGCCGCACGCATCGCATCGATTTGCACAGTCACCCACCCGTCCGGTCCCTCTCCGACGGAAGGAAACACATAAACCAGGGTCGGGTCGGGATGCCGGTTGATGGCGTCTCGGATTTGGTTTTGCCTGGCTACCACCAGGTCGCGAGAAAGCCGCCCATTTACCCACGTTGATGCCCGAACACCATCCGTGGGACTCAACAACTGATCCGCAGCCACAATCGCGACCGCGAGAACCCCAGCCAGCGCAGTTCCTGTCCTTCCGAACCTTCTCGCCCAGCCAACGACCACATCCACTCCCGCAGCGATCGCTATCGCAATCGGGAACAATAACACGAGAATAATACGCCCAATCGCCCGGATTGAACTTCCACCCGGCAGGTCCACCAGCGGTCGGTACAACCACACCAGATCAAACGGAGTAACGAGCAAGCCGATCACAAACACAGACCAGGCTGCGACCGCCACCACAGACGCACGCCCGCCAAAGGGCCGCGACCAGATCACAGCAAACAGCCCAATACCGACTGCAAGAATGGCTGTGAACCCGGGGAATAACTGCTGTTCTCCTTCCAATTGGGAATTTGGTTCCGTGAGAAGGGGAACCACCGCCGCGAATTGGGACGGGGTGACCCATGACTTCGGAGACGGGGCTATCGCACGAACGAAGTCCGTTATCTGACTGCCAATCACTCGACCGTGTGCCAAGCCCAACGGAAGGAGGGCGAGTCCCGCGGCAACCAGCACAGTGGTATGGGCTAACCAGACCTGTCGCCCGGGGCGAATGAGTTCACCCCATGGTAGTTGTGAGCCATACCGGACAACCGAGATGAATAACCCGATCGCGAGCAGAATCGCCAGGAAGTAGCCGATGTACACACTGACATACACTTGATAAACCAGACACCCCAAACAAGCTGCCAATCGTGACGTGCGAGGTAAACGGAGAAATTCCCAGCCAAACACCACCGCAGGTGGAACGAGGAAGCGCGGATAGAGTTGGGCATGCGTGAGTTGCGATGTGAGTGGAATCGCGAATGCGAACACATAAGCCCCGGCCGCAACTCCCGCATAACCAATACCCAGCCGTCGAATAGCCCATGCCGCGGCAGCAAAGTTGAGCGCGAACGGCAACAGAAACCAGCCCTGGAATGCGCCTTCTGGAGAGAACCCAGCAACGCGGAACGCCGCGTAGACCGGAAGCATTCCCAGATGCGCATCCGAACATGCTGTGATTCTCTGGCTGGGGTAAAACGCTGGGGCATCCCAGAATGAGTTCGCTCGACCAGTTACATATCGATAGCCGTGCTCCAAAATGAAATTGTTCAGCCGGTTATCGATCGCATCACCGGGTAAGTGATCGAACTGCCAGCCGACTACCCGCAATGGGAAGTTGATAAACCCAATCATGAACGCAGCCACAACCAGCGCCCAGCCACCAACTCCCCACTTTATCGCCTCGGGTTCTCCAACGTCAGTTTCCTGGCTCACGGGAACAATCCTCGTTTCGCTTTCTCTGTGGCGACCTTCTGAACTCCCAAGCTCAAGGCAGCGAGGCGATTTGAAAGCCGCTGCTCGTTGGCGCGATCGCGAACGCGATGGAAAGCGGCCAACATCAGTTTCTTCAACTGAGCGTTTACCTGTTCCTCACCCCACATGAACTGTTGCAGATCCTGAACCCACTCGAAGTACGAAACAGTCACCCCACCTGCATTACAGAGGATATCCGGGATGATAAAAATGTCGGACCTGGCAAGTACGTCGTCCGCATCCGGAGTGGTCGGCCCATTCGCTCCTTCAGCCAGAACCCGGCACCGAAGCTTCGCGGCGTTCTCACCCGTAATAACCCGCTCCATAGCCGCGGGAACGAGAACCGTGCAAGGAGTTGACAACAGTTCGTTGGGATCGATTTCCTCGGCACCCGGGAACCCCTTGATTGTTTTGAACTTGTTCTTCTCATCGTTCGCATATCGAACCAGAGCGGCGACATCGATGCCTCGGGTGTTGCGGATGGCCCCGTAACGATCGCCAACTGCGATTACTGTCGTGCCGATCTTGGCGAGTTCCTCGCAAGTCACCGACCCAACATTCCCGAATCCCTGAACGACCGCGGTGGCCTTCTCAGGAACGAGTTTTAAGTCGGCCAGAGCTTCGCGTATGCAGTAGACAACGCCGCGACCCGTGGCCTCTTTGCGTCCGATACACCCGCCGAGTTCCAGGGGTTTGCCGGTAACAATTTCCGGGCAGGCATAGCCAACTTTCATCGAGTATGTGTCGTAGATCCAGGCCATGGTCTGCTCGTCAGTCCCCATATCCGGTGCCATCACATCCACCCGGGGACCGATAATATTCAGCACCTCTTCGGTGAAGCGACGAGTGAGCCGTTCCTTCTCGCCCATGCTCAACAGCGCTGGGTCGCATGCGATCCCACCCTTCGCTCCACCGTAAGGGAGGTTCATGATGCCGCATTTCCAGCTCATCCACATGGCCAGCGCAGCAACCTCGCCCAGATCGACATGTGGCGCGTAGCGGAGTCCACCCTTGCTGGCACCACTTGTAAGCGAGTGCTGGACGCGGAATCCAATGAACACGCGGATCTGTCCGGCGTCCATCCGGATCGGCACGGCAACGATTTGAGATCGCTTGGGCACCATCAGCCGCTGAGCGATCCCGGGATCCAGATCGATCACTTTGGCAACTGTTTCGAGTTGCCGGCAGGCCATTAGGTACGTTGGGGAATTGTCGAAGAGAGTGGCTGGCAATTGGGCTGGGGCCGGGGCCAACGAGGACATAGCACACCTCGAACCGGGAGAGGGACCGACACAATTGGACTCATCAATTATACGATTTCCCGTCGCCGACACTCCTGTCGCCCGATTGAAGATTGTGTCGCAGTCAGAATCACCCTGGGCGATATGTGGCGAATGACGTTTCCGTCTCCCAGAGAGTCACCTCGACTACCGGCAGGTTCTGCGATAACGCACGATCGCAGATCAGTTTGGCAATGTTCTCGGCTGTCGGATTCACATCCATCACCACGAATAGCTCTCCCAATCGACGCAGTTCCGGAATCAACGGGTCATCTCGGTGGAGAATCAACTTATGATCGAGAGTGTCATCGATCCACGCCCCAATCACTCGTTTCAGCTCCGAGAAATCGATTACCATCCCAAGTGAATCGAGTCCCGGCGTCTCGATTGTGATGACAGCTTTTCCGTTGTGACCATGCAGATTCCGGCACTTCCCGGCATAGTTCAAGAGCCGGTGTCCGTAGCAAAAAAAAAGCTCTTTGGTTACGCGAAACATGATGATTGGGAATTGAGGATTGTTGGTTGGGAGTTGGGAATTGTAGATTGAGACGCTGTTCGAGGAAGTGGTGGGGTAGTTTCGCAGTTGAGTGTCGGTGATTCGTGTTGTCCAGTACTCCGGTCGCTGACGCTCCCGGCTCGCCTAAAACACTCATTGCCAAAGGTTTTAGGCGAGCCGGGAGCGTCAGCGACCGGAGTGCTGGACAGCCTCCACACCGCTCACAAATGGCACCCAACTTTGAACCAATCCCAACCGTCAATCCCCAACCAACAATCTACACATATCTCGTCGGGTCTGGCAAAGCGGCATCGCGGAACCCCTGCTGACGCTCGAAACACTTGCTACAGCGACCGCAATGGAGACCCGAGATGGGACGGATACATGAGAAGGTCTTCTCCAACGGCATCCCGACAGCCCGATGCAGGATATCGCTCTTGTGGAGGTGAGCGTAGGGACGGAGAACCTGCACGACACCGTTGACAGCTCGATTCACCGCATTGGTGAATTCGTTGAAAAACTCGGGAGTAGCATCTGGAAAGGGATTAACCGCGAGTGGAGCCATCGCCACTTCGGGAATACCATTCAAATGACACCAGAGTAGCGACTTGGCAAGGAGCAAAACATTCCGACCCGGTAGGAATACATCCTCGTCTGGCGTTCCGGCTGCTGGAACCCCAACTCCAGTGAGACTCCAGTGGTTCCCGTACAAATCCCTCACCGGTTGTTCGAGGATCGACAGCGGATGAAGAACCGAGGTATGGATTGCCGCGAGGAATCGTTCCAGATGAACCTGTTCGGCAGGTTCCCAATAGAGCCCGGTGCGCATGTAGAGTGGGTGGACCTCTGGGTAAACCCGCACTGCTTCCGCGAGCAAAACGGCGCTATCGATACCACCGCTCACCAACACAGCCAGCGGCGTTGTCGGTGCGACCGGAGGCCATGGGTTGTTGGCAGTTTGCATCGCACCTGCATATCAGATAGGCAATTCCTGTGGGGACAATCAACGAGAACCCAGTGGGAAAGAGCCCCACGTTTCAACTGACTCGGAATCGCCGCCGGGGTTTGCCGGGCGGGGGCATTCCGCCCGGTCCACTGCCCGGACCTGGCATCTTACCTGGTCCACCTGGTCCAGCGCCGGGACCGCCACCTGGCATCTTCGGTCCACCACCGGGACCGCCGGGACCACTACCAGAACCGCCCATTCCTCCGGACATACCACCGCCAGGCATACCACTTGGGCCGCCCTGCTGCCCTGTCATTGCACTCACGAGTTGGCTGATCCCATCCTTAAGTGTTTTGGTCTCAAGCGACGTCCGTATGATGAATAATTCCCCCGTTGTACGAAAACTCAACCCATCCTTGAGGGCGTTCTCTGCGGTCTTGCCTCCTCCGGATTTCTGGGCCACATTCTTCCACCATCGGGGAGGATCTTTCTCATCGTCTTTCACCCAATCCTTCTCCTTCCACTTTTTCCGCATATTGGAAGCGGCATCGGAGTCTTTATACCACGTCACCCATTCTCCACGGACATCGCGCGATCCGATGCTGGCTTTGAAACCCATTCCCTTCGCCGAGTTCAGGACATCCAGGATCTCCTTTCTCATTTTCTCATCATCGCTATCTTCCTTAGTCGTACCGGGTGGTCCGGACCCACCGGAAATACCGGAATTTGTGGATGTTGGTAGCGATGGTCCAGGCACACCACGTCCGTAAAGGATGAACTTCCACGCCGTTCCACGAGTGACCCCCTTGATGAGTGGTCCGGCTCGCTTAAAAACGGCATTGTCGAGGTTGTCTTTGTTCCCGTTCAAAATTGCTTTGAACTTATTATCCGGCATATCTCCCCTACAGAAGACGACCAGCCGATTCGTGGGAGCAAACACTCTCAGTCCCGGGTATTTGAGTTCAGGTATGTCATCGATCGTGTAGTACTTGACCCCATTGGCAGTGTATTCCTTGGCTCCGGGGATTTTGCTTAACAGGCTGGTATCGAACTCTATTTTGGTTCGCAGGACTGTTGCCTCGACCGGCTCCCCGTCAGGCTTGCCGCCTGCTTTTCCTTCACCCTGGATGACGTACTCCAGAACAGCGTCTGTCTCTGATCCCAGAGCCTTGGAGAAAACATCGGCAGCTTTCTTGAACCCTTTACTCGAATAGAGTGATTCGCACGCCTTGTTAAATTCGGGATACTTCCGGAGGTGGTTGATATTAAAACCGGTCACTTCATCGCAATCGTCCGGCAGATAATTCATCATTTCCTGAGTTGATGTTGTCCGATTCATCAACCAGAGCAAGATACCGGCGGCAAAACCGAGGATCATCACCGCACCGCCAATCACCGCCCACATCACCACAGGGTTAGTTTTCTTCTTTTTCCCCCTCCTCCGTTTCCGCTTGAACGGCTTGTCGGCAGCCTTGGCATTGTTGTTCTTATTGCCTTGGCTCGATGGCTTCTCGGCGTTCGCTTCGGATTGCTTCTTGGGCTTCTCCTTATCATCCTCGACGGGCTTTTTCCTTGCCGCCTTCTCACCCTCGTCCGATTCTCCCGCATGGATGAGGTTGTCGTCTGTAGGGAATACAAAACCGCACTTGGAGCATTCAATTTCGGAATCGGGCTCCGGGGCTTGGGGGAGTCGGAGTTTCGCCTTGCATTCCGGGCAGCGGAGTTCGACAGCCATGGTGGAATCAACTCTCGGGGCAGTTGAGGGACGTTTAGGTTGACAGCGCGGGATGCAGAAAGAAGGGGCTATCCTTGCTGCCTTCGGTTCTTCCGTTTCGCACTCCGCACTATCGTATCAGGAAGTCCAGAACTTTATTGTAGTCTTTGGGATTGGGTTCCGTGAAGCACCTGTTTAACACAAAACGCAAAACACAAACG
>Ga0206850_10064_pt1 | contig 39704 bp, 28 predicted proteins | sample Alteio_BWOrgCont_16_FD_152885 | JGI IMG/M metagenome (GOLD analysis project Ga0206850, IMG submission 152885) | Enriched cells from forest soil in Barre Woods Harvard Forest LTER site, Petersham, Massachusetts, United States -... | ecosystem: Environmental > Terrestrial > Soil > Temperate forest >...
ATGCGAAAGGGGAAAAAGGTAGAGATCAAGGGAATTGAATTGCCGGATGCTCCCCGAGCTATAGAGCGTCCCATCCCATTCGGGGGATTGCCTCTGCCGGAATTCAAGCTAGCTCCAGATCTTGGAGGGCCGGGAATAGGCAATTTTGATGGTCGGTTGCAGGGTGGGAACTCTGTTTCGTACAGTGTGATTAACGGCCAACTCACCATTAAGGCGGTCCAGGACAATGTGACCTATGTGATCCAGGGCCAGCGAAATGGCGGCGAAACCGAAGTCCGTAGGATCGTCATCACCGATGGCGAGAAGATGTTTGATGCCGAAAAACTCGATAAGGTGCCGGAGAAGTATCGGCCTGTTGTCGAGAGGCTGCTGAAGGGCGGTCAGGGTCGGGCTGGACGACCATAAACGCAGAGATGAGATAAAGCCAGCAGGCGAAATCGCCTGCTGGCTTTATTCCTGTCGTTATGCTTCGCTCGAAATGGGATTGGTCAGTCAACACAAATTATAAGTTTGTTTATGATTGAAATGATTATTGTGGAGCGATCAGGCATGTGCCAGGGGCTTTGACACATGACATTTTGTGACAGCGACTGGTGTTTGATTCTGTGATTGAGATGGAAAACGCCTTGTGATAGTGGCAAAACAGTTCATCGTAATCTTGTGAGATTATTGACACCGCTGACGATGCTGACAGACTCTACGGACACCCTCAATTCAACACGTCTGAACTGATGACAGTCTGCCCACGCGTGGGCAGACTCGTATTTTTCTTCATCCCTTCTGGTGTAACCGGAACACTCGTATCCCCAGGATGCGGTCGGATGGTCTGGGTTCCGACTCCGCCAGAACTCAGAGAGAAGAAGGGCCGATAAGAGGGCATCTACGCCCACGCAGGCAGGAGCCACGGCATGCTGTCCATGTGTCTGGTCGCTCTTTCAATTGGTGCCGACCCTTACCCGATTCCCGATTCGCCGCCGTATACCCCGCCTGTGGTTGCCCAAAAGCGTATGCCGCTCGGTCCTCTCGCCAAAATGCGTGAAAGGGTCGCTGAACTGGCACTTCCCGGAGCTGGCAAGCCACAACCGCCGGGATCGTATCTCTGGCAACCGACCTACGAGATTGATTTTGATCTGCGCGGGCCAACCCGTCCCTATGTGCCACAACCCGGCGATATCGTTCTCTCAACCGATGGGTCCAGGTTCTGGAAGCTCATGCACAACCTGGCGGGAACCGGGCACCCAACGCATTCCATGATTGTGTTCGCGTTTCCCGATGGGAAACTTGGCATTCTTGAGGGTGGGCCACACGATACGATGAAGTGTCGCACGCTCGATGCCCTGGCGCACCTGTACACTTACGAATCGCAGGGGCGTGTGTGGGTTCGCCGCCGAGCCGTGCCGCTGACACCTGAAGAATCCTGCCGTCTGACCGAATTTGCTCTCGCCACCGACGGGCGGCGATTTGCCATTGGTCGGCTTGCCGAGCAACTCACCATTTTCCGTACACGGGGACCGCTCCGAACGGCTTTCGTTGGGCAACCACACGGTCTGGACCGAAGCAGTTACTACTGTTCTGAACTGGTTACGGAAGCCTGCGTATATGCCGGGTTGCTCGATCCACTGACAACGCGGCCATCGGCCACATATCCCCGCGACCTCTACCTCGACCGATCGCTGAATCCCTACATCAACAAGCACCTCAAACTGGCTCCGTGCTGGGACCCACCGGCCCGGTGGACGAGCTACCCAGCCCCTTGTGTCGTCGAACTGACGAGGTAGAGTTGTGTTTGGTGGTAGGTTGCTTCCGTGCATTGGCTATGATGCTGCTGAACACCAGGAGGATGCGATTCATGGCACAGCTGGTAGGCCAGAATTGCGCGCGATGTGGTGGGCGGGTTACTTCGGAACTGGATGCGCGTTTCTGCTCTGGTTGTGGCCAGGCCATTCACAATACGTGTATTCTTGGCGATTTGCCGCCCACGCCTGATTTGTGCAGGGTTTGCGGTAGCCAAACGGCTGTATCCACGGTCCGCATATCGTCGCCTCCACCCGCCCCTGCCAATCCTGCCGCGATGGAGGAATTCCTGAGTCGGTTCCATAAACCACTCCTCTTCCTCATAACACTTGGTGTTGTCCTTTCCGTTATCGGGATCATACTGAGCACCCAGAAAGGCGAAACCCAGACGCTCGTCTTGCGGATTGCACTTCTGTTACTGAGTTGTGTGGTCACTCCCCTATTGGCCTCCCGCAAAGGGTACGACTGGATTGTGTGGGTGTTCGGGGGCAGCGTCTTGGGTCTTCTGATACTCGCATTTCTTCCATATGCGAATGCCCCGGAACTCACTCCTGAACAGCAGAGGATGGCGCGACAGAGGGGGAATTCGGTTGGTATCATTCTCTCGTTGCTGTCCGCAAGCGTCATCTTGATATCCGTCATAATGCTACTTCTGCTATGACTATCTCAGAGAACTTCAGCCCATCCGACCGCTGATCGGCCAACTCAAACGCAGAGGCGTTACATGAATTTCAAGTATTGGATTCCCAAGGTTTCCTGACAGCTTTTGGTTGGGGGTGATAAAGTAGAAAGCAATAGAGTGCATCGATCAGCGCAGCACTCCCAAATCTGGATTGCTGACCAAGGAGATGGCAGGCTGTCATGGATACAGGCAATACTACATTCAATGCTGTTGCGGAACGTGCGCTCAAATTCATTCCCAATGAAGGAACGATCGGACTGGGCAGCGGCAGAGCGGCAACGGCATTCATTCACGCGCTCAGCAAACGAGTGATTGCTGGGCTCCGGATTCAATGTGTGCCGACCTCCAAAGCCTCGGCGACCCTGGCGGCTCAACTCGGTATCCCCCTCGTCACGCTCGATGAAGTGAATGCGCTTGATGTGGCTGTCGATGGTGCCGATGAAGTCGATCCTCAAGGCAATCTCATCAAGGGGCTCGGCGGAGCGCTCGTGCGCGAGAAGATTGTTGCAGCGAGCGCTCAGAGGCTCATCATCGTTGTCGGAGTGGAAAAACTCGTGCCAGTTCTGGGTGCGCGTGGGATTCTCCCCGTGGAAGTGGTCCCCTTTGGTCTGAGTTTGTGTTCCCGGCGGCTGGTTGGCCTGGGGCTAGCCTGTCGGCTCCGACTGAGCAGTGGAAAAACCTTCGTGAGCGATAACGGCAACAACATCCTGGATGTGCAGGTTCAGGCGCTGGATAAGCCCCACGAACTGGAGCAAACGATCCGTGCAATCCCGGGAGTAGTTGGAACGGGGCTTTTCCTCGGCATGTCGCCGACCGTACTCATCCAACGCGGCGAGAGCGTCGAAATCCGCGAATCACCCGCGTCCAAATAGTCCGAGCCAATCCGAAGACATTGCCGCACATACTCGCCATAAGGCTATCCGAACCGTACACTTCTCCCCGATGAAAACACTCAACGAATTTCGCGAGATATACCACCTTCCCCTGCCCGAGTTGATCCTCCGGGCAGCGGAGGTCCACCGCAAGCACCGCGATTACTCCGATGTCCAACGGTGTGCGTTGCTGAGTATCAAGACGGGAGGGTGCCCCGAAGACTGTGGGTATTGTTCGCAGTCCGCGCACTACGATACGCCAGTCCAAAGACTGCCGCTCATGACGGTAGAAGAAGTCCGCGAACGAGCAGAGCAGGCCAAGAGTGCCGGGGCAACGCGGTTCTGCATGGGCGCAGCGTGGCGATCGCCCAAGGATGGTCCGGAATTCGACCGTGTGCTGGAGATGGTCCGAAGCGTTCGCGAACTGGGAATGGAAGCCTGCGTTACGCTCGGCATGTTGACCGATGAGCAAGCGGAACGTCTGAAAAAAGCTGGGCTGACCGCCTACAACCACAATCTCGACACTTCCCGCCGCTTCTATCCGGAAATTGTCACCACCCGTAACTACGATGACCGCCTCGATACGCTCCGTGCTGTAGCTCGTGCGGGCATTTCGGTGTGCTGTGGCGGAATCATCGGGATGGGTGAAACTGTGGATGACCGGCTCATGATGCTGGTCGAACTGGCAAATCTCGCGGTGCCACCAGAAAGCGTTCCGATCAACTGTTTGATGCCTGCCAAAGGAACGCCGCTACAGATGGCTCCGCCCGTGGATTCCATCGAACTTGTTCGACTGATCGCCGTGGCGCGTATGGCGTTCCCCACTGCCCGGGTGCGGCTCAGTGCCGGCCGGGATCGAATGAGCCGCGAGTTGCAGATTCTGTGCTTCCTGGCTGGGGCTGATTCGGTGTTCTTTGGTGAGAAGTTGCTCACGGCCCCGAACCCGGACGAATCCGCCGATGCCGACCTGTTCCGGGCAATGGGTTTGCCCGTGCCCGGGCCATCGCAAGTAGCCTGCCAATGACTCTTTTCGATCGGTGGACCGAATCGCTAGATGGCCTGAAGGCTCAGGGGCGGTTTCGTGCATTGCGCCTGCCTCGCGGCATCGACTTCACCTCCAACGACTATCTAGGGTATGGCAACGGACGCCTGCGATCGCCACACCAACCCGAGCTGGCCACGACAGGGCTTGCCTCACGGCTGCTCCGCGGCCACCATCCCATCTGGGATGAAGTGGAAGCCTCGCTCGCAAAATGGCATCGGGCCGAATCCGTTCTTGTGATGAACAGTGGCTTCACTGCGAACGAGGGATTGATTTCCACCGTTGTTGAACCCGGCGACTGGGTGGCAAGCGATGAATTGAACCACGCCTGCATTGTGGAAGGGCTCCGCATCTGCCGCCCTCGAAAGTTTGCCTTCCGACACAACGATCTCCAACACCTCGAAGATGGCCTCAAAAGCGAAAGCGAGAAGCGACCGCCCGGCCGCGAAATGTTCATCATCACCGAATCCGTGTTCAGCATGGATGCGGATCGGGCTCCTCTCGCGCAGATCGTTGAGCTTGCCGAACGATACGGAGCGCATGTCATTGTCGATGAAGCCCACAGCACTGGCTGCTTTGGTCCGGCAGGCTCGGGGGTTGTGGATCAACTGAATTTGCGATCCCATGTTCTGGCCACCGTTCATACAGGTGGCAAGGCGCTCGGCGTGACCGGTGCCTATGTTTGCTGTTCGCCGCTGTTGCGGGATTACCTCGTCAACAAGTGTCGGCACCTGATCTTCACCACGGCACTGCCACCCGCGATTGGTCCCTGGTGGCTCGATATGCTTCCCAAAGTGCAAGGCGATGATCGAGGGCGGCAACAGTTGCACGAAAACACAACCCACTTCCGCACCGCTCTTGCAAAACGTAGCATTCCCACCCTTGGGGACACCTACGTTGTCCCGGTTGTCCTGGGAGATGATTCGCGGGCGGTGCGGGCTGCGACTCATCTCCAGGAGAAGGGCTACGACATCCGAGCCATTCGGCCTCCAAGTGTGCCACAAGGAACCGCACGACTTCGCATCTCGATCCACGCCGATCACGCCCCCGAATTGCTCGACCAGCTTGCCGACCACGTTACGGAGGCGATCAGGGGATGAACGGATTCGTCATCGTCGGCACGGACACGGATGCCGGGAAGACGACGTTCTCGCTCCTGTTCCTCACCGCATTCGCGGATCAATTCGACTACTGGAAGCCTGTCGAAACGGGTGATCCCGACTCCTTACGTGTACGCAGATTAGTTCCAGGTGTGACGGTTCACGAACCGCTGGCGCGGTTCCACGATCCTGTCGCGCCGAGCCTGGCCGCTCGACGCGAAGGCAAAACCATGCCGGGAGTAGCGGAGATCGTTGCGGCAATTCCAACGACTTCAAAACCGCTCCTGATCGAAACATTCGGCGGACCACTATCGCCGCTGATGGATGATGTGCTGCAAATCGAATTGATCCGCGCGTTCAATCGACCGGTGGTATTGGTCACTTCTTCAGCCGTGGGCGCGGTTGGTCGAACGCTGGCAACTGTAAAGGCGATAGGAGCGTTCGGTGTGCAACCAGTGGCAATCGTTCTGCTCGGTCCACCCGATCCATTCGCGGTTGAACAGATTGAGAAACACACGGGAGGGGGGTCGGTCATCTGTTTGCAGGCTCCAGATGGTGAATGGACAGAAGATGTGTTGGCTCGGGTGACGGCTGAGGAGCGAGGTGAGTTGTCGCGAATCTCTGAAGCATTGGACAAAACATTTTCCGCTGGTGTGGCCAAAAACACCCCTCACCCGGTTCACTTCGTGAACCACCCTCTCCCGCAAGGGCAGAGGGTATTTTCTTCGCCCTCTCCCCTTGCGGGAGAGGGTGGTTCACGAAGTGAACCGGGTGAGGGGTTGGCTTTCAACACTTCTTCCAAGGGGTATGAACCCCTGGAATTAATAAAGCGCGATCGCTCAACCATCTGGCACCCTTACACCTCGCTGGCTGACCCAAACGATCCATTGCCTGTCATTGCTGCGGATCGAGAGTTCCTTCACCTTGCCGATGGCCGTACCCTGATTGATGCCGTGTCGTCATGGTGGACGATCCTTCACGGTCACCGGCACCCGCCTCTCATGGATGCTCTGACGACCGCTGCCAACACGCTCGACCATGTTCTCTTCGCGGGCGTCACGCACCCCCCGGCCATCGAACTGGCCGAACTCCTGCTGGCCTCGGCTCCTTGGGCCGGTGGACGAGTGTTCTTTTCGGATAATGGCAGTACCGCGGTTGAGGTCGCGCTCAAGATGGCGTACCAGTTCTGGTGCCATCGCGGAGAATCCGATCGAACGCTTTTTGTGGGCTTCGAGAACGGTTATCACGGCGACACGTTTGGAGCGATGGCTGTTGGCCGCGATCCGTTGTTCTTTGGCACCTTCGAGCCCCTGCTCTTTCGCGCGATCCAGGTTCCAGTGTCGGCGGTGTGTCTCGAAGTTGCTCTCTCCACACATCCCGGCCAGGTTGCGGCCGTGATTCTGGAACCACTGGTGCAGGGCGCATCGGGAATGCAGATGCACACACCAGCCGAGTTACGAGCGATCTTCGAGGTCGCAAAACGACACAACGTCTTGTTCATTGCCGATGAGGTGATGACGGGTTGCCGCACGGGGCAGCGATGGGCACATCAGCACGCCGATATAACCCCCGATCTGATCTGCTCTGCGAAAACGCTCACAGGTGGCATACTGCCGCTTGCCGCGACACTGGCTTCACCTGAAATTGTGGCCGAGTTCCAGACACTCGACCGCGCGAAGACGTTCTTCCACGGTCACTCATTCACGGCCAATCCGCTGGCGTGCGCGGTTGCGGTTAGGAACTGGCGGTTGCTTGCGGGAGATCACTGGCGAACGGATACAACGAGGATCGAAGCGTTCTGGCAAACGCACCTGGCACCGCTACGAGATCGAACGGGAGTGAAGGATGTGCGAATTCGCGGAACGATTGCAGCCATCGAACTGAATGTGTCGGGCGGATACTTGGCCGAAATCGGCCCACGCATTCGCCAACTTGCCATTTCCCGCGGCGTTCTTCTCCGACCGCTGGGATCGGTGGTCTATACGATGCCGCCGCTTTGCACATCGGAAGAATCGTTACACCTCATCGTGCAGACCATGATCGACAGCATCAATTTGCTGCCAACCTGACGCCTCTTGGGTACAATTACACCACCTCACTGACCTTGAGATCCGCAACATGGCTGCCCGTCCTTTCGCGATTTACCACGAACACCCCGACTGGTTTCGCCCGCTGTTTGCCGAGCTTGATCGCCGCGGCATTCCGTATGTGCGACTCGATCCGCGGGCGCACCTCTACGATCCCTCCGAGGCTGAAGTACCTTATTCGCTCCTCTTCAACCGGATGAGCCCATCGGCCTATCTCCGAGGCGGCATCCAGGGCATGTTCTTCACCGTGGGCTACATGGCTCACCTGGAACGACTTGGCGTGCCGGTGGTGAACGGACTCAACGGATTCTCCATCGAGATCTCGAAGGCCCGACAACTCACGCTCCTCGAATCGCTTGGCTTACCCTATCCACGCTCCAGGGTGATCAATAACGCTTCCAAGGCAGTCGAAGCCAGCAACGGACTGCGGTTCCCGGTGGTGGTGAAGGCAAACGTCGGCGGGAGTGGGGCCGGGATCGTTCGGTACGACACTCGCGATGCCCTGGCTTCTGCCGCCGCGAGCGGATCGCTCGATTTTGGCGTCGATCACACTGCTCTGGTGCAGGAGTTCATACCGGCCCGCGGCGGACACATCACGCGCGTCGAAACGCTTGGTGGGAAGTATTTGTACGCGATCAAGGTCTATACTCCCGGAGACAAGTTCAACCTCTGTCCCGCCGACATTTGCCAGCGTGCCGATGGTGTTGAACTGGTGCGATCTGCTTGCCCGATTGATGCCCCGAAGACCGGCCTGAAGGTGGAAGGTTACACACCGCCGCCGGGAGTGATCGCCGCGTGCGAATCGATTATGCAGACGGCGGGAATTGATGTGGGTGGCATCGAATACATGGTGGATGATCGCGATGGGCGGCTCGTCTATTACGATGTGAACGCTCTCTCGAACTTCGTGGCCGATGCGGTGAACGTGGTCGGATTCGACCCGTTTGTACGGTTGGTGGATTATTTGGAACGACGGGCGTTGAATAGCTCCCAAGTTGGGGTTACCAGACCGATTTCGTGAATGGAAAGAGACAAGTCACCCCTCACCCCGCCCGCTATGCGGGCGACCCTCTCCCGCAAGGGGAGAGGGCTTTTCTTTACCCTCTCCCCTTGCGGGAGAGGGTGGTTCACGAAGTGAACCGGGTGAGGGGTTTTTGTTACTTCCCCTCACGAATGATGTCTTGCCTAACAAGGCATTTTCCTTGAACTTCATGCGGGCCACATGCCCGCTCTCCCAGGAATAGATCGCCATGCGTTACGGTTATTGGATGCCTGTCTTCGGTGGGTGGCTTCGCAATGTCGAGGACGAAAACATGTCCCCGACGTGGGAGTACAACAAGCGCCTTGCTCAACGAAGCGAGCAGATTGGTTTCGATCTCTCGCTCGTGGCCGAGTTGAACCTGAACGACATCAAAGGCGAAGAGGCTCCCTCTCTCGATGCCTGGAGTACCGCAGCAGCGCTCATGGCTGTTACCGAACGGCTGGAACTCATGGTCGCGGTGCGGCCGACATTCCACAGCCCCGCGTTACTCGCGAAACAGGCCGCGAATATCGACAACATCGGCGGTGGTGGGCGGCTATCGCTCAATGTCGTCTCTTCATGGTGGAAGGATGAGGCGACCAAGTACGGCGTTCACTTCGAGCAACACGATGACCGCTATGCCCGCACCGCTGAGTGGCTGGAAGTCGTGGATGCTATGTGGAAGAAGGATCACTTCACTTTTGAGGGCAAGTATTACCGGGTTCACGACACGGTTTTGCAGCCGAAACCGGCGAGCAAACCGCGACCGGTGATCTATGCCGGCGGCGAATCCGAAGCAGCAAAAAATCTGATCGCCAAGACGTGCGATGCCTATGTGATGCACGGCGACCCACCGGAACGGATCGCGGAAAAGATCAAGGACATGAGCCGTCGGCGTGAGGGTTTCGGGCTTGGCCCGATGATCTACGGCGTTGCGGGTTATAGCATCGTTCGCAACACGGAGTCTGAGGCAAAGACAGAACTCGCGCGAATCACCGACGTGAAGCAATCCGCGGCCGGTTACCACAACTATCAGCAATGGCTCTCTGGCACGCAACTCGAACAGCGGGTATCGCTCGAAGACTACTCCGTTTCCAACCGCGGCCTCCGCTCCGGGCTGATCGGTACGCCGCAACAGGTAATCGACCGTGTGAAGGCATTCGAGGCAGTCGGAGTGAATCTGCTCCTGCTCCAGTGCAGCCCGCAGTTAGAGGAGATGGAACGCTTCGGCGAAGAGGTTATCAGCGTGGCACGGTGAGCGGAGGGTGAGCCGTGACTGAAACGGAATGGCTGAGCCGATCGCAACTCGTCGCCATGCTGAAACACGTTTACCGATCCGGTTGCTCGGATCGTAAGCTTCAACTCGCGGCCATCGCATTTTGCCGTCACATGAGCCACCTGCCATTACCTGTGGAGTGGCATGAAACGGTCGCCAGATTCGAGGAATGGGTTGAAGGAGTCGCGACGGCGGAGCAAGTCATCTCCGTGAGGCAGCGACTCGAAGCAATTGCCGATCAGCCACTCTCTGCCGACGAGCCGAGGTTTTCCGAGCGGTTTTTCGGGTATAAGGCTGCTGTTCTCTTGGTTGACACGGGACCGGGACGACAGAGGAGAAGCGAGAGGCTTTTTATGGTGGAGAGCGTCGCCTTCGACGCCAATCAGGTGTTCGGTGCCGGGCATGAGCGGACGACAAGAGTTGCCCACTGCCGGATTGTCCGTGACATTTTCGGCAACCCCTTCCGCCCCGTCACTCCTGAACCCTCTTGGCTCACTTCCACCGTCCTTGCCCTCGCCAACGGCATCTACGAGGAGAAAGCCTTTGACCGAATGCCCATTCTTGCCGATGCCCTTCAGGATGCCGGTTGCAACAACCCCGACATCCTCGACCACTGCCGCGAGCCCAATGGAGTCCATACTCGTGGATGTTGGGTAGTGGATTTAGTGCTGGGGAAGAAGTGAATTGCGACTCCATTAGCCTTGATATGCTGTGGCCATCGGTGCTGTGTCGATAAACTCCCGCCACCGAACGATCTTTCCATCTCGGCAATCGAATACGTGTGTCCACCGTACCTTAAATTCTTTCCCGGTGGCCCGCGCGCGACAATGTTCCCGGCCAACAACTGCTACCGAATCGCCACCATCGATGAATTGTTCGGCCGCGAACTGGAGGATTTCCTCCTCAGCCGCAACCCTGGCAAAAAACTTCTGGACTGCCTCTTTGCCTCGAAATGTCCCGAAATAAGGGATCGATGAGGGCCCGTTCAGCACCCACTCAATATCGTCGGCAAGACACGACAAAACACCCGGAATGTCGTCCTTTTCAAAAGAATCGTACAGCTTCTTGGCAAGTTCCAGACCAGTCATGATTTGCTCATCGCGGGGAAAAGGTTCTGCCATTTTGGTAACTGCGAAGATCGGAAACAAGAACTGTGCAGATTCGCGCTTTTGGCCGAGTAATCCCTGTCACGTCCAGGCCCGTTGTTATAATTATTCATGGATTATTTTTAAACCTTTTGATAATAGCCTCCCGAAATGACCGATTCTGCAAAACGAACCTAAACTCTCATTTTTGGTGGAAGTTATTGTCTGAGTTGCACTTGCGAGGTGAGTAACTAATGAGAAATGGTCGGAAAAGCATGTTTTTTCAACATACTTTTTTAAACGCTCATAAGGCGGCGGAAGATGATCAATTTGGTCGTTGAGTATGGCATCATTCCAGAGCAAAAGATCCACCTGGCCCATCGACCATCAACTTGCATGCTCGAACAATGTCCATGCCAATGAGAACATCGAATGGAATGCCAGGAGCCAATTCCATAACGAGGAGCGTCGGGTGTGGAAGCCAGGGTAAATTCACATTATGTGAATCAAAGATGTTCAGGCTCGCCCGTAAAGGCTTACACCAAAAGCCCCGCCGATACCCTGTGTCATGGTCTGGAAAACCGCCGGAACTCCAAGTTGTTGCAGAATGGGTAACGACACGGCAGAGATATCGCTCCCAGTATCGATGATTGCCCGTCCCTGTGTGGGTATGGGCTGAATACCTTGTTGCCACAGTTGAATGAGTACAGTTGCTTCATGGTTTACCAGCACATCGACTATCAGGCCGTCCGAAGTGATCGGGAAATTCAACGCCATTGGCGGTCGTACCCCCCTCCTCGAACGACAGGCTCCCATTCGAGGATTCGCTTCATCAGAACGTGCTGCATGAAGAAGCGATCCAGGCGAAGATGGTTCGCTTCTTCCTCGGTGTCCCAGATTCCGATGATTTCCTCGCCATGAATTAATACCCAACGACCCTCATTGCCTTCAGTTAACAGGCGGCCCACCTCGTGACGATAGAAATTCCACTCCCTGGCGATGGGTGAGTTCGAGCGATCTTCAGGCAATTCGGTGTAGTGGATTGTCGGTCGTTCCAGTTTTTGGCGTTGTAGCACATTTGTGCCGATTTGTTCTCTCTGGGCTCGTACAAGCTGGTCGCTTATTTCGTGGTCGGCATCATTCATGTCTCGCCTCCTGCTGGACTATACCCGACTGGAACTTGGCATGTCAGCGCCAATAGTTTCTCACTTCCCTCTTCCAATTACTCGCACTTCGCCGCTACGGTATGACTCCGCGATCAGGCCCGTCGCATGACACCGCACTGTCACCGCTCCGGTCGTTGGTGTGTCCCACACCATCGACCCAACCGCACCATACGATGCGACGAGGTGGTCCGTCGGACCCGGTCGCTGACACGAAACCACCAGCTTCGGCTTCGCCCACGCTGCCATCAGCCCCGGAAGCGGATCGCCGCTCAAGTTTCGCTGTGGGGCATTAGCTATCTTTCCCCCGTGGTGCGGAGCCAGCATCACATCGACCGAACCGATTGGCCGCGAACGCACCATCCCCTGCCCTTCTCCTTCCAGATCACCCGTGAGTAAAACGGTGTGCCCGGCATACCGTGCCAGTAAAACCATGCTCCGTGTATTCTCGTTCCCCACTGGTCCTTCAGCCGGTGGATGCAAGACATCAAAGCTCACGCCACCCGCCTCGAATCGTTCCCCACTCACGGCTATCCGACGGGCAATGCCATGTCGATCAATAGCGGCCAGTGTGGTTTCCACGCCGGGAGTTGATTTATCCGCGAAGGTTGGCGTCATGGTAATGCGACCGATCGGAAATCTCTTCATGAGGTCAATCAGCCCGTTGAAATGATCCAAATCGGCATGCGAGATAAACACTTCATCAATACGAGAAATACCTCGATTCCAGAGAAAAGGAGCAACCACGCGGCGAACAGCATCCGGCCCGCTCGTTGTGCCGGCATCGTAGAGGATCACGCGCCCATCGGGTGTCTCGATCACCACACAACCACCATGTCCCACAGCCAGAAACGTGAAGCGGGCTTCATCTGAAGTGTGTGGCCGATAACTTACCACAAGCCCTACCAGCACCCAAACCACAAGCGCCGCGAGACACCGTCTGGGCCACGGTGACGGAAGCAAGATCATGGCCGTGATCCCGACATAGAAGCCAACCAGCCAAAGGGGTGATGGAGAAGGTCCGTAAACCCAACCGCCGGGAATTTGCTCGGCAGCATGCGTCAGCATTTCACACGCCGCCAGGCTCCATTCCGTGATGCGTGCTGGAAGCCATCCCAGCCACTCACTCAACGGCGATAGCGAGAGCAGGCTGAAACCTGAAAGTAGGGCGATTGATGTGAGCAGGACGAGCGGCGGTCCAAGAATCACACCCAGCGGTGAAACCAGATTCTGCCACGCCAGAACCATTGGCGCATTGATGACACTGAGAATCAGACTCACCGCAAGTGCCATCCACACAAGCCGCCACACGGTCCGGATCGCATTCTCGGAAAACGTGCGCGATTCAGCGATGAGTTGTTCCGCTGGTGTGAGTGAACGCAGAGCAAGCCAGCGCGAAACGCCCCAGATGAGAACGAAGACGGACAAAAAGGATAACTGGCAACCGATGGTGAACGGATCTGTGGGGTTGGCGATTATCACAACGATCCACGCCAGGGCAAAGGCGTTCGCGGGGATTATCCGCCGACGAAGAATGATTCCCCCACAGACAATGCACACCATGACCGCAGCGCGAACGGCAGAAGGCCGCGCCCCGGTGAGCAAGGTGTAGCCGATCATCACGGCCATGACGAGCCACGCGCCATGCCGCCGCCGCACATCGAAGATTCTGAAGACCACCCAGACGAACCCAGCCAGGATCACGAGATGCTGGCCGGAAATGGCCAGCACATGGATGACTCCCGTGCGGACGTATACATCCCACTCGTTTCTGTCGAGCGCATCGTTATCGCCCAGAAGGAGCGCTGCCGCGAGGCCAGACTCATCGGCTGGCAACGATTCCTGAAGCGATCGCGTCCCCCACCCACGCATCACACCAAGCCATCCGAACAGCGATGTCCGCCAACCCTCTTCGAGTCGGGTCACTGGGTCGGATGATTTTTTCACCCTCAGTTCCGCGGTTATGCGATCATCGAGCAGATAGGCACGGTAATCCCGCTCGCCGGGGTTACTTGGTGGAGCAGGCTTCCACAGCCGACCGGAGATTTCAACGAGATCGCCACCGTGCAGACCATCCAGCCGACCTTCCACGGTGACTCGCATCCGGCCTGTTGCGGATTTCCATCCTTCGCTTGTGTCGATGGCTCTGACCGCAACGAGCGTGTTGGTGGTCCCGGCCTTCTGTTCCGTGACCAGCGGATCATACTTTGGCAGCGTGTAGCGGCTGGGTTCATCGATGAGCGTGCCACGCACACGGGCGGGTTTCATGGTCTCGGTGGCGAACGTCCCGATATCGTTTGGTGGGAACGAACGCAGGTGAGAGTGGTGGTAGGTTGCCGCCAATCCGGCCGCGGCGATCCACAACCACACGACAGCTGATTCCGCTCCCCGAATGCTGGCAATCACCCACACCACCAGCCCAATGATTCCCACAACCCATCCGGTTTCTGTCGGCATTCCACCATAGCGATCCACCACCAGTCCTACGGTGACAGCCAGTGCGAGCGGCACCAATGGCGCACGGGCAAATTCCCGCCATGGGGGTTCTGGTGGCGGAGGGTGAGGCTCATCGGGTGCTGGGGCGACGGCGGAAGACATGGCGAATACCCTACCGTGAGGCAGGGACGATACGCCAGAGGGTGATGTGGGAATCGTTAGCTGCAAAACCGGATGCTTGCCCCGGCAGGCCTAACCGGGTAGAGTGTTTTCTTGCCCGGTTGAAACACAAGCCCGGCACCATTGCACCCGGAGATCCCATGCGCACAGCAACCTTCCTTCTGGCCTTGATCGCGACCCCTGCCGCAGCGCAGGACGCCATCACGCTGAAGTGGTCCCTCAAAGAAGGGGACAAGTTCTTCGCGAAGAACGTAACCGACATGGACATGAGCATGATGGTCATGGGCCAGGCGATTGACATTAAGATGAATATTACCGCTGTTCAGCGGTTCAAGATACTCGCCGCAAAGCAGGATGCCACCACTGTCGAAATGACCACCCTGAGCATGGAAATGACTACGGGTGGCCCCGTTAATATCCCCGGGGTCGGGGCATTGGGCGAGCGAATGAAGGGGGCAATACTCACGGCTGTTCTCGATGACAACATGACGGTAACCAAGATTCAGGGGTACGACAAGTTCCTCGACAAACTGGCAGGCGATGATGAGGCGATGCGGAAGCAGATGCAGCAGCAGTTCTCCGAATCGACCATGAGCCAAATGTTCAGTCAGGTGTTTTCGTTCGGCAACAATAAGCCAGTCAAAGTCGGGGATACCTGGCCGCGAACCGAAAAGATGACGGTTGGCGGACTCGATTCGGTCGTCAAAATGAAATACAAGCTTGACTCTATCACAGACGGGATCGCAAAGATGGGGTGGACGGGAGACATGACGTTAAAGGCCGGAGCCACTCTGCCAGGGCTTCCTGAGGGGTTTAAGGTCGACAAGTTCGAGATGAAAGCCGACAAGCTTGGCGGAAGCATGAAATTCGACACGAAAGCAGGGCGGCTCACTGAAAGCACACAGGATGCGGACATGAACGGGTCGATAGCTGTCGCTGTGGCAGGCCAGAAAATAGACATGACTATGAAGATCAAGGTCAAGCAAAAGGTGGTTATCGACGACAAGAACCCGATCAAGGACTAAGGCATGAAGTCCGATCTGTCATGCTCAACTGAGGCCCGACATCACTATCGGGCCTCAGCGAATTACGCTCTCCCATCACTTGCTCTTGCCCGCTCCTGGCTCAACGACATGAGCCGTGACGATCACCAGAGACATCGTTCCTCCAGTCTTACCGTCGGTTCTCACTGCCTGCGCAGCGACCGCCTTTCCAGGCGATACGTTCAGCTTGGTATTGAGCGTGTTATTATCGAACGCTGCCGCGCCGATTTCATCACCGGCGTCCGGTGCCCGAATCTTGCTATCCTGCACGTTCAGATCCAGAGCGACAACGTCCTCAGCCCCGATCCGCGCGGTGAGTTTCACGGTTGTGCCTGTCTCGTGGTACGTGATCGAACGTCGCATCATCGGGCCGCCCCCGCCACCGCCTCCACCCTTCCCACCACCGAAGCCACCATCACCACCAAAGCCACCACCGCCCGCAACCACTGCTCCACTCACGTATGGCTTGCTTCCCCCCGTCGTGCTGGTAATCGGTTGGCCCTCAACTGCCGTCAGCTTAATCCGCTGGATGGCACCGGCTCCCGCCTTTGTCAGGGCCTCCAGCTTTGCAAGAGGTTCGAGCCCTGAGAGATCCACTTCCTTCCCATCGGGCCCTTTCTTTGATGTGATGTCGGCGATCACGATCTCAACCTCAACCGTTCGCGGCTTCCGATCGAGTTGTTCGAGCAGTCTGAATACCTCGCCAATTGAATCCTGTGAGCCGCTGATGAGGAGAGTGTTGCCGGACGCGGTGGGGACAGCGAGAACTTCGGCCTCACCCTTGAAGTGCTTACCTACAACACTTGCCAGAGTCGTGGCATCGATGTGCCGGACGGTGTAGTGAGCCCGCTGGGTCTTAACGGTGGGTTGAGCCTGAATCGGGATGATCGCCACAGGAACTGGTGCCGGTGGCTGATTAGCGTGACCGCTTGACTGAAGGACGATCAGGCCACCGAAAAGTGTGAGGGCCGCGAGATACTTCGTCATGGGTGTTTCCCCTGAAGAGGTGGGCGAGGGCAAGGGACTCGACAATCGCTACAGCGCGAGCGTACCCGAAGGGTGCGTCGGCAGCAATCAATCGCGACAGACCTCTCCTGCTGTTCTCATTAGGGGCAAGTGAGAGCCTATAGTAGCCCGCCGCTATGCAGCGGAATCCGCCGCGGAGCGGCCAAGCTGCTTTCTCAAGAATCCTGCTCCATCGCACTCCCCACTTGGCGAAGACATACCTTCCCGCTGAAATGCAGGTATGCAAAGTGTTCGCGTAAACCTTGGTCCGCGGTCTTACGACATCGTCCTGACGACCGGCGACTCCACCGGTTTCGGCACGTTCGCCCGCGCAGCGTTGCCCAAGTCGCAACTCGCCCTCATCGTCACCGATTCCAACACCCAACCGCTTGGCCGACAGGTTGAAGCCACTCTCCGCGCGGCAGGCTTCCGCACTGGGTTCGCAACGGTTCCGGCTGGCGAAGAGTCAAAATCGCCCACCGAACTGCATCGACTCTACGATGCCCTCTACGATCTCGCAGCGGATCGCAATACCTGCGTGATTGCAGTAGGTGGTGGGGTCGTGGGTGACCTCGCGGGCTTCGCTGCGGCAACTTATAACCGCGGGCTTCCGCTCCTCATGGTTCCCACGTCACTTCTGGCGATGGTCGATTCGTCCGTTGGTGGGAAAACCGGGATCAACCACCCCAAAGGCAAGAACCTGATCGGAGCGTTCCACCAACCGGCCGGTGTGTGGATCGATACCGCCTACCTCGACACACTCCCCGAACGGGAATATCTCAGTGGGCTTGCCGAAGTTGTGAAATACGGCGTGATTCTCGATGCCGAGTTCTTCGCCTTTCTGGAGGCGAACGCCGCGGATATACGCGCCCGAAAGCCTGAAACGCTAGTTCATGTCGTGGCAAAGTGTTGTCGACTCAAGGCGGATGTGGTGGAAAAGGATGAACGCGAAGAAACCGGATTGCGAGCCGTGCTGAACTACGGGCATACCTTCGCTCATGCCTTCGAGACTGTCGGTGGATATGGAGCGTGGCTACACGGGGAAGCCGTTGCTGCCGGTATGGTCTACGCTGCGCGGCTTGCCGAAAAACTTGGCCTTCCAGGCGATCTGTCCCAACGTCAGCGGTCGTTACTGGAAGCCTTTTCGCTTCCCACGGCGATGCGAGCCAGTTGGCCCACCGATGACCTCATCGCGGTAATGAAGCGTGACAAGAAGGCGGTGGCTGGTCGGATGCGGTTTATCCTCCCAACTCGAATTGGGGAGGTAAAGCTGGTCAACGATGTTTCCGAGTCACTTGTCCGCAATGTGTTGGAGGGACGATGACCTACGCGGCGACAGCGGCCTGGCTCCGGCCGCGGCTGTGGATGGGAGCTGTGGTTGGGGTTGTGCCGTGGGCCGTTTGGCTTGGCAGTCTCGCCTTCGGCGGATGGTACAAGGATGCGGAAGGCACGCTGATCGGGGCCGACCACCTCGCGTTTTATACAGCCGCCCACCTCATTCGCGATGGACAACCTGAGCGGATGTACAATTACAAAGATCTTAACAAGACCGGATACCAGCGCAATCTCATCGGGTGGGAATGGAACGGGTTTGAAGCATTTCGCAACCCACCGTTCTATGCTCTCCTTTATCTGCCTACTGCGGAGTTGTCGTTTTATGCCAGTTGTCTCATCTGGATGGCGCTCGGGTTGCCTCTGCTTGCGCTATCCAGCTGGCTGCTGCATCCTCAGCGGCCAGTCCGAGTGTTCTTGTGGTCGCTGGCATTTTATCCCATCTTCGCGACAACGAGTTTTGGGCAAAATACTCTCATCAGTCTCGCGATTTTTGCCGGAGTTTATCGGTTGCTCGAAACTGATAGACGTTTCGCGGCCGGGTTTGTGGCCGGTCTGCTCTGGTTCAAGCCACAACTGCTGCTGGGACTGTTTATCTGGTGGGCGTTTGCCCCCAGACGATATTTCCGTTGCTGGCTTGGTGTGGGAACAATGGGCGCGATACTTGCTGCGCTATGCTGGGGAGTGCTGCCGGAGGCATCTCGGGCATTTGTCAAAAACCTCCCGACAATTGTGGGTTATCGCGGCTTTGGGCTCTGGAATGTCCATACTCCTAAAGTTTTTTTTTGGCTTCTTCTGCGTCGTTGGTCAGAGGCCAACGCGTCGGAGGATAGCCAATCTTTTGAACTGGTAATCGCGGTCAATCAGCTACTTACACTACCGATAACGGGAATAAGCGTTGCGATTGCCTGGCGGATCGCGAAACGATCCCACGCATCGGTTGCTGCGATGTTTCCGGTTGCAGTTTATCTATCGCTCTGGGCTTCTCCACACACACTCATTTACGAATGGGCGCTCCTGATCGCGGTGGGTGTGGTACTCTGGAAACGATACCCCAACCATCGGGATGCGTGGCTCTGCTTGTTCGTTCTGGCATGGGCTGCGCTCACAATCAGCACCACGTTCGCCTATGTTCAGATTCACTTTCTGGATTTGCCCAGCGTCGTGCAGATCAGCATTCCGATTCTGGGTGTGGTGGGTTGGTTGGGGGCGCGGGAACTAGCGGCTGCGCGGTCATCCGAGGAGCAGAGCTGAGCAATTGGTGGCCGCGCAGTTTGTTTTGAGGAACGATTGCGTCGAATCTCTTGAAGAGTTTACTTCGCGTTTCAAAGCCGGAACGCTTGACCCGGTGGGGGTCAAGCACCGACAATGAAATAGAACAAGGAAAAAGAATCGAAACTGCCCTGCCTGCTCTTCACCCCTGACGGACTGCTTTTCTCATGGTCCAGCGGCGTATTGGTTTGTGGTTCATTGGCGCGTGCGGCGGAGTCGCCAGCACAACCGCTTTGGGTTTGGCTGCACTTTCTCGCGGCCTGACCTCAACTACCGGGGTAGTCACTGCACTGCCCCAGTTTGCGGGGCTCGATCTCGATGAGCCAGCAACCTTTGTCATTGGCGGGCACGACATTCGACAGGCGACGCTGCTTTCCGCTGTCCGTGAACTTCACGCACGATCGAATGTCTTCGATGAACGAACGATCGCAGCTTGTGCGGACGATCTGGAAACGTGGTCCGGCAATATCCGGCCCGGTGTGGTCTTCAGGCCAAACCCTGCGATCACCGCTCTGAGCGACCGCGCAGATGTTCGTCCCGCCCCAACTCCCCGAGCCGCCATTGACCAAATCCAAACTGATCTCCGGGCCTTCAAAACTGAGCAGAAACTCGATCAGCTTGTGGTGGTGAACGCTGCATCCACGGAACCCGTGTTCAACCCGGGAGATGAGCATCAATCGCTGGAACGATTGCTCCCGGCACTGGAACGTAGCTCTACACTGGTACTCCCAACGAGCAGTATCTATGCCTTCGCGGCGATTGATGCAGGATTCCCTTATGTGAATATGACGCCGTCCCGCGGGGCAACCTTGCCAGCCATTGAAGAACTGGCTCGCAAGCACGGCGTTCCCCACGCCGGGCAGGATCTGAAGACTGGCGAAACACTCATCAAGTCGGTTCTGGCACCGATGTTTGCCCGGCGGAATCTTCGCGTCCTCAGTTGGGTCGGGCACAACATTCTGGGTAATCGGGATGGGCTTGTCCTCAACGATCCTGACAACAAGGCATCGAAAGTGAAAAGCAAGGATGCGCTACTGGCGGAACTGCTCGGCTACAAACCGCAATCGCTGGTGAGTATTGAGTACGTGGAATCGCTCGATGACTGGAAAACCGCGTGGGACCACATCCACTACGAAGGGTTCCTGGGCACCAAGATGACGTTTCAGTTCACCTGGCAGGGTTGCGATTCGTTGCTTGCGGCACCACTGGTGATCGACCTCGTTCGCCTTACTGCTCTGGCCCAACGCCGCGGCGAAGTTGGTATCCTTCCTCACCTCGCGTGTTTCTTCAAGAATCCGCTCGGAGCCAACGAACACGACTTTGGCAAACAGTTCGCTTTGCTAGAGAATTATGTGCATCCTACCAGTCTCTGATAAAGTGAATTCAGAAAACATTGGGACAAAGGGGATCTTGGAAATGGGGGGATCGTCATGCTGGCGATCAACTGGGATGAGCGGCTATACCCTGAAAATCTCGCTGGTCTGTTGATTGCTTGTAAGAGTGAGAGGAAACTCCGATTACTGGCATGTGCGTTAATTCGTCATATGCCTTACCATCCAGACGGTCGGACAATTTGGGATCTCCTGCCCGAGTCAGAGTGGTTTGAACACCAATATTACAAGACCGAGCGTCCCAATCTCCACGAGGTAATCGCCGTGATAGAGCGGTACGCCGACGGTCATGCTACTGTCAGTGAGTGGGAGGTTGCTTGTGGTAGAAGTTATGAGGCAGTGAGGGTAGCTATGGGGGTCACCCCCTTATGCAGTTATGAACCCTCTCCGGACTGTTGGTTTGTATATTTGCCGATCCTGATGATTTATGTCGCAACCGAGCACAGACCATCCGAATTAGCCCGTTGGATGTTCTGTTTCCGCGACAAATTCCCCGATGAATACCGAGTAGATCTGCATCCCAACAACGGCGTTTCCATCTGCTCACTCATACGCGACTCTCTCATGGGACCAGAAAGACGACGACCGATTCGCCCGGAATGGCTCACGGAACCCGTTAAAGGGTTGGCGGCTGAAGCCTATGAGAACCACCGCTTCGATATCCTTCCAATCCTCGGTACCACTCTAGAGAAGGCCGGTTGCTCGGACCAAGCCATGCTCCGACACTGTCGTGAACCTGGGCTGCACGCTCGGGGGTGTTGGGTTTTGGACCGCGTGTTGGGATTCCAGTAAAAAGTAAACCCATCGATCACACCAAACACACCAACAGCCATTTCCAAGGTTCTCTTATGCAACTTGCCTTCTCAACGAATGCTTACCTTCACCACTCGTTTGCCGATGCGGTAGGTCGTCTCGCAGCCATCGGATACCGTGGCGTAGAGATCATGGCCGATGTACCGCATGCCTGGCCTGCGTACCTGCTCCCCGACCAGAAGCAGGCGATCCGCGATGCTCTGACCCAAAACAAACTAGCGATCTCGAACATCAATGGATTCATGATGCACGCGGTAAACGATTACCGCCAGAAATACTGGCATCCTTCGTGGATAGAACCGGATGCGAATTATCGACGGGTGCGTATCGACCACACAAAACGTGTTCTGACTTTGGCGAAAGAACTCGGCGCGAAGTGCATCACCACCGAGCCGGGTGGCCCGGTCGAGGGTCGATCGTGGTCGGAATGCCTCAAACTGTTTATCGAGATGCTCAAGCCGGTGGTCGAACATGCAGAGAAAGAGCAGGTATTGCTTCTCGTTGAACCGGAACCGGATCTACTGATTGAAACCGCCGATCAATACCTGGAGTTTGCCTCAAAAATCCAGTCACCGTTCCTTGGACTGAACTTCGATATTGGGCATTCGTTCTGCGTGAAGGATGAGCCCGCGGAAACCATTCGCCGACTCGGGAAGTTAATTCGGCACGTTCATCTGGAAGACATCGCCCCAACGCGGGTCCATCACCACATGATCCCCGGGGAAGGGGCAATCGATTTCCGATCTACACTCGTGGCATTACAGGAAATTGGCTATGACGGCTGGGTGACGATTGAACTCTATACCTGTCACGAAAACCCCGACTACGCCGCGAAGTTGGCCCGCGAGCGCGTGCTGAAGATTGCCACGGACGCCAAGATCGCGCTGGCGTAGTTCTCGGGGATGTCCTTGATTCTCACCACACGTTGACCGCAGGCACGAGATCGTGCGGCTCGCCATTAGGCAATACATGCCCACCGAGATCCAAAACAACGGCTCCAAGCCTTGCAGCTTCGTTGGCGCGGGTGTGTAGTTTTGTCGTCGCGATCACGCAACAGCGTAGACCCGGGAGACGGGTTTTCAATCGCGTGTACAGTTGTGGTGCCGGGATATCCGAGAACCCTTCATCGCATAGAAGCATGTCGATGGCCACGGGATGCTCGATGCCGATTTGATAGGCATCTGAACCGCAACCCGCGGTCCAGACGCAGTAGCCGAGGTTTTCCAGATGATGTGCCAGCAACAGCCGGGTATCGAGGTCTGTGCTGACAACGAGAACACCGGTGGGACGTGACGCCTCCGGAAACCACTCCAATGACGCCAGGCTCCGCACAACGTCGTTCAGATCGGTCGCGGTCATACTCGACCTCCTTCAAGATGGGCGAAGGTCTCTGCTGCCCGGAATCGGGTAGCTGATTTGAGCAAAAGCAGGCGCTTCAGAAGATCAGTTATCCATCGGTAACGGATGGTACACCGACCTCGATCCACTGCATAAACGGCCGACAGATTGCGAGCGTGACATTAAACCTTTATCGCATCACAAGTGACGAACTCACCAAATCTTCAGAGTGAAGCGAACTCGTGACAAACTGGCTACGTCGCGATGTGTGATCTTGGATTGACCCAAGTGTACGCGCAGAATCTGTGAGAGGAATGCGGCGCGGTTAGCGTGAACGAACATAATAACGTGGTATTTGGCAGCAGCAGAAGAACGAAGGAACGGGCGAATAGTACGAGATCGTCCGACTCAAGGTCTCAGCTTCCACCTGCTCAACTGATCTCCTAATCGCAAACCTCACATCGATTTGCTCCCATGCGGCGACATCTCGCACGGCCAGGATTGCCGCGATCTAACTTAACGAATGACGACAGGTGGCTTCATTGGTTGGGCGGACCGAAGCGCACAATGCTGTGAAAGTACCTGGAGGTTACAAATCTCGGTCCACGCGACAGGCAAGAACAAAAGAGGCGGCGAAGTGACTACTCCTGACCTCCTTCGTTTTTTTCAATTTTGTTCTGCCACAAGGCTGACCTTGGCCTGATACTCAAATCATCCGGCCACTGGAATGCGGAATCGCGCACCATGAACCAGCCACACGATCCGAACAGGACCGCGGATATTCCCTCGGCCCCCAACAACTCGCTCCCCGCAAGCGAATCCCCTCGCACCACCGACCACGGCCGCGGCTCGGCCAGCACCAATGGCTCCCATCCCAGTGCCGCTGCTCCAGGAAGCGACCTGCCGGAAGTCCCCGGCTACCGGGTTGTGGGTGAGATCGCGCGCGGCGGCATGGGCCGAGTTCTCTCTGCTTTCGACCTGACCCTCGACCGCGATGTGGCCCTTAAGGTTCTGCTGCCCGGTGCCAAGTCCGACCGCTTTCTCCGCGAGTCGAAAATCACAGCCCGCCTGCCGCACCCAGGCATTCCGCCGGTCCACGCTCTTGGCACACTGGCCGACGGTTCTCCGTTCCTGGCCATGAAGCTCATCTTCGGTCAAACCTTGGCCGAGGAGATGAAAACTGCCGACCGGCCACTGTTGCTCCAGGCGTTCACACAGGTGTGCCAGGCGGTCGGCTTCGCCCACAGTCGGGGTATCATCCACCGCGACCTGAAGCCAGCCAATGTCATGGTCGGGGCCTTCGGTGAAGTGCAGGTGATGGACTGGGGACTGGCGAAGGACTTGACCAGCCGGGAAGTTGCGCCTGAGCCCCGTTCTTCGGAAGTGCAAACCGTCCCCAGCGTCGTCACGGACCCAAACCAAACCTCCGACCTCCCAGACTTAGGGGAATCGACGGACGACCGCACCCAAGCTGGACAGGTGATGGGAACGCCAGCGTACATGGCTCCCGAGCAGGCCCGAGGCGAGACGACCGACGCCCACTCCGACGTCTTCGCCTTGGGCGGCATCCTGTGCAAGATCCTCACCGGACACCCACCGTTTAGCGGCAAGTCCACCATTGAAGTGATCCAACGTGCCGCGGCCGCCGATCTGGCTGAGGCGAATGCTTGGCTAGACGGCTGCGGCGCGGACGCGGAGTTGGTCGCGCTGTGCCAGGCTTGCTTGAATCCGATTCCAACGGATCGCCCGGTGAACGGGCAGGCGGTGGCCGACAGACTGACGGCCTATCTGAACGGAGTGCAGGAGCGGCTACAGGCCGTCGAGCGGGAACGTGCCGTCGCTACGGCCAAAGCAATCGAGGAGCGGCGTCGACGAAATGTGAAGGTGATCGCGGCGTCAACGGTGTTGCTCTTTCTGATCGCGGGAGTGATCGGCACGACGCTCGGGATGTTCGAGGCGAAGCGGCAAGAAAACGTATCAGAGCCCGTCTGAGGCTAAAAATCAAATTCTGATGTTTTTTGCATTTTCCGGAATCCTACCGACAATTCCACTTCGGTGTTACAAGTGCTGAGTTTCCGCTCGTTCGTGTTGGTAACCCGATGAGAGTTGCGGGGATACCAGCGCGGGAACTCTAATTTCAAGCCAAGCGGCAGAGCCTCAAATGATGGTCGATTTTTCCGGGGTGCCGGTAAGGTGATCCGCATCCGTGCCGGTCTTGCGCCAGAACAGCCAATCATCGGCAGAGCCCAGCACAATCGTGTCGCTGGCCGCGGCGTGCTTCACCGTCGAACTGGTGAGCTTGTAATGCCCTGTCGGCGTGCCGACACCCGACAACTGGGTAACGCGGGTGCTGAAGGCAATCGCCGTATCGGACCAGTAAGCCTCGATGGCCTTGAGTGCTGTGGCATTGCTGTCGTAGCTGGTGCTTCCGGCGATGACCAGATCCTCACCAGAGCCGCTATCGATCGTCGCTCGACCGGTGCCGCCGATGATCAGGTTACTGCCGCTACCAGCTTGCAGCAGGATCCCCGACCCTGCACCGACAATAATATCGTTGCCGCTGCCGCCGTAGACCTGTTGGATATTGCTGATGCCGCCCGTCCCGGTCGCGACCAAGCTCAACAAATTGACATAGATTCCGGTGGTATACGCCGTGTAATCCAGCCGGTTGGTGGCCGTGGTCTTCCCGGTGATCTTGCCCGTCACGCCTGCACCACTCGCGAATACGAAATCGTTGTTGACCGTGCCGCCGGTCAGGTTGGCAAAGGCAGTAAACGCCAGGCTGCCATTGACCGTGCCCGTATTAGTTCCGTTGATATTCCAGGTGCTGGCGATATTGGCCCCAATGAGTGTATTGATGGCACTGCCGCCGATAATGGCGACCAAATTACTAAATGTACCCTTGATCGCCGTGGCGCTGTTGGTCTGGAGATTGACGCTGACTGCCGTGGTGTAATGGGACTCATCAAGCGTACCGCCGCCTCCACCATTGAGGCTGCCCGCGATCGTCGCCTTGTTGCTGAAGATGAAATCATTGGTCTTGCTGCCACCGACTAGGTTCTGAATGCCTGTGAAGGACCAGCTGATGCCATTGAGATTACCCACATTGGTTCCGGTGATGTTCCAGACACTGGCCAGGTTGGGACCGTAAAGCGTATTGCTGGTGCCGCTGCCCTGGATGGTCGCGGCCGCCCCCATTGTTGTACCGGCAAACGTGTAGGTATTAGTGCCCCCCGCCAGGCCTTGCATCACTGAGGCCACCGTGGCAGCGGTGTTGGTGAACGAGTTGCCTTTCTTCCCTCCGGCAAACGCGATTGTAGCGATGTTATTGAGTGCCACGGTAATTAGATTCGGGCTAAGGGAAGCCGCCGTGAATGTCGCCGTGCTGCCGTTGAGAGTGAACGTATTCGCAGAGTTTTGCTCGCCGCTGATGGTCACTTTGTCCGTGCCGCCGTCACCATAGATAGCCGCGGCGGCAACCTGGAATGTACCAATCGAGGTGTTGTTTACCTTGGCGGTCAAACTTCCAGCGTTCGCGCCAGCAGCGATGACGAAGCTATCGTTACCGGTGGTGCCGCCGATAGCCAGGGTGCTTCCTTGTACCTCGTAACCCAGGATCGTAGCCGTACTCGTGACCGCGGGGCTTGTCGTGCCGGCCCGATCGGTAGCGGTCAACGTGATCGTGTACGTCCCGGGCTTTGAATAGACGTGGCTCACCGTGTCGGGGGAAGCGGCACTGGGGCCGATCGTGTCGGTCAGCCCGTCTCCCCAGGCGATGTTGTAAGTGAAGCCTTCTGACTGCTGCGTCGGTAACGGATCGGTCGCGGACACCGTATATGTCCGCGTCTGGCCGGCAACGCCCGAATAGCCGTCTGACGGGCCGGTAATTGCGGCCGTCAGGGTTTGACCGAGATTGACTGAAAAAGTTCCCAAGGAACCTGATGCCACGGGATTGCCAGCAAGGTCGGTGACCGTGCCGCCCCCGAGAGTCACGGTATAGTTGCCATTATCGGTTGATGTCCAGGAACCACCGGGGGGAGTGATCTGGTAAGTCACGACGAAGGACACGGCATTGCCGATGCCATCGGTCGCTCCAACTGCCACGATGCCTTCGACATTCGCCGAAATGGGTACTCCTGAGCCGGGAGGAAGGACTTCAACAACTGCATTGGACAGTGTCGAAACCGCCACGGCTACATTGTCCGAGTAGGTGATCGTGAACGTGTAGGGATTGAGGGCGGAGGCATTGCCAGCTGTCACTGATCCCGCCTGCAATGTGGCGGTGGGGGCCTGCGTGTCGGCTTGCGCATTGGTCTGATAGGCACCGATGTCGGTGCCGCCGGATCCGGAGCGCGTGTCGTAGCCGCGTTGATCGGCGAACAGGTTTTCCGGGTTCGCCCCCTTGCCAATGGCAGGGCTCAGAGCCTGGAGCGCAATGGTCTCAGTGGGGCCGCCGTTGTTCTGGAGCCCATTGGCTTCGAGCAACGGATTGACGCCAACGAGGTTGCCCGACCCGGAAAGCGTGCCATTGATCGGTGCCGTCTGGAAGAGCGAGTCGGTCGCGGTGATATTGCCGGAAAAATCCACAGAGCCGTTATCGCCGAAGAGCGTACTCACCGCCGTGACTGTGCCAGACGACTGGACGACGGCCCCGCCTCCTGAGCCGGTGCCCTCCTGGGTATTGAGTGCAACTGTGGAGTTCTCGAGTTTGACGGTGCCTCCGTTGACATAGAGACCGCCTCCATAGGAATCACCTGGATTCCCCGCGGCCCCTGAGCCGCCCGTGAGTTTACCGGTTCCTGCCTTTCCACCTTGGCCAGCCGATCCACTCGCACCAGCCTCGGCGATGTTGCCGGCAACCGTGTCGTCGATCAACGTGAAGGCTCCCCCCGAGACGTAAATCCCGCCTCCCTCGCCCGTCCTTCCGTTGCCTCCGTTGCCACCTGCGCCAGCGCTGTTAACAGCATTGCCACCACCACCAAAGCCCGAGCTTGATCCAAAACCACTGCTACCGCCACCAGAACCAAAGCCAAGGCTACTAGAACCAAAGCCAAGGCTGCTACCGCTACCCAGGGCTGCGATCGGACCATCGCCGCCAACTCCCCCAGCGCCGCCCTTCCCTCCCTGAGCGAGATTGGCGTTCAAGGTGCTGGCGTACAGGATGACCTTCCCACCCGCCAGGAAGATTCCTCCACCATTGCCGGGGCCTGCCTGACCGCCCGAGCCACCATTGCCAGCGGTTTTGCCAACCGGAAGACCCAAGCTGTTAGTGGCCGCCCCAAAACCACCTGTGCCGCCGGTTCCTCCCGCGCCGCCCGGCCCCCCAATCGCCTGGTTGCCAGAGAGAGTGGCGTTGACCAAGGTAAGGCTACCCCCCGCAACGTAAACGCCGCCTCCCGATGCCGCGCCGCCTGCACCCCCGCGTCCACCGTTGCCTCCGGCACCGCCTGCGCCGGAGCCTCCGAGACCCCCAAGATTGAGTGTCGAACCACTACCCCCAAAGATACTTGTAAGGCTGACTCCAACGGCAGTTCCTGGTCCACCGTGTCCTCCCTGACCGCCGGCACCGCCTCGCGCGGTGTTGTTCTGCAAGGCGGTTCCAGTCAGGGTGATGCTCCCGCCAGCGAGATAGATCGCGCCACCATTTGCCGTTCCTCCTGCACCTCCGGTGCCTCCGACCCCGCCGGGTTTCCCGGATTCGAGAGAGCTATTCTTTCCATGCCCACCGCTTCCACCCGTTCCGCCAGTGCCACCTGGACCTCCAACGGCCTGGTTTGAGCTAAAGTTATCGTTGTCGAGAAGGACGGTTCCGCCGGCTGCGTAGATTCCCCCTCCGGCCGCGGAACCACCCTGTCCACCCGCACCGCCCTGACCAGCCGTGACTCCCGCGGCAGACTTGGTACCCTGGCCCCCACCTGCGCCACCCGCTCCACCCACACCGCCACGGGCGGCATTACCACTGACGGTGTCGTTGAACAGGGATAGTGTACCGCTGGCCAGATAGATACCGCCGCCGTTGGCGTTATTGCCATCACCGCCAGCGCCTCCCATTGCTCCAATGGCTCCAGCTTTTCCGGCAGCCCCAAGGGCTCCCTGTGCCTGGTTGTTTTGCACCACATCATTCGTCAGCGTCACGTTGGCATCGTCGATGAGAAGACCGCCCCCCAAGGCGTCATTACCGCCGAGGACACCGCCATTCTGAGCATCGCCTCCCTGGATGGTCAGGTTCTGCATGATGACATTCAGCAATAGCCCAGCGGAACCCTCGATCTCGAAGATCCGATCGTGCCAGTTGAAGACCGAGCCAATGATCGAGCTGTTCTGTCCCTGTCCGGCAATCGTCAATGTTTTGCTCGGCAAGGAAGAAGCATTGTCGATAACGAGTCCGCCGGAAGATGTATCGGAGAGAAGGTAGGTGGAAGTCGAAAGGAGGATGGTGTTGAACGCATAGCCATTGCTATCGGCCTCATTGATGGCGGCGCGCAGACTGGTATCGGTCGGTACCGGGTAAAACGTGCCCTGCCAGGGTGTGGGGTTAGAGATCACATCGAAAGAATTGGTGGCGATCGAGGGGAAAGTTGAGCCGGTGATCTGGAGCGTGTATCCGTTGCCCAACTCATTCAGCGTCAGGCCATCGAAGACAGCCACGCCATCAGAGGCGGTAGCCGTGAGAGTTCCCCCGAGAGTAGCACCCGAAGGATTAGAACCCAACGAAATCGTCAATGTGCCGCTAAAGCCGGGATCAACCCCGCCCTGTGGATCCTCGGCCGCGACGACGACACCAAAGCTGTCGCCCACTATGACGCTACCGGGTGGCTGAGAAGTGACCGCTATGTGATTGGCGGTACCATAAGTGGAAAGGCTGGCCATCAAGCTCGGTGCATTGGGCGATCCCAGGCCGGTCACTTCGTCGTAGCCAGTGCCAGCGCTGAAGACGCCATTGTTGCCACTGGTGATGTCGTTGAAGTCGGTCGTTGAGATGGCATAAAGAGCCGGCAGCGTCTGGCTCGGGCCATCGAGCGTGGAGGCTCCCACCAGCACTCGCCCTTGATTGGCAATCGCGATCAGACCGGCCCAGGAGGGTGCCCCCAGGCTGGTGCCACCAACCTCGACCCAGGGACCGCTGTTATCGGTGTCGTTGTACGAATCGTAAACTGCGACGCCGGTATTTGGGTCGGCATCGAACGCCACATCGGGAGTGGTTCGGAAACCGGTCTGCTGGGAGTTTTCCTGGAATGCCGGTTCCTTTTCGTAAAGACTCGTTCCTCCACCACTGCCGGACCAAGCGGTTTCGCTGTTATAGGTGTCATCATCATTGAGCTGGAGGGTTGTCCCTCCCACCGCGACCACATTGGACGAGGCCGCAGGGTAAAGGATGCCGGGTATGGTGGTCGGATTACCCTGAGCGTCGTAGGTGAATCCGCCGTTATCGCCCGAAGCGGCCAGGAATGTGACCCCCTGGTGCCCGGTTGGGGTTACAAAGGTACTGTCCTGCGAATTCTCTCCGCTATACTCGTCGATTCCCCAGCTCATGGAAACAGCCGAGACACCGGGGAGAGCCGCTGCCGTCGCTACCGCAGTGAACAGGTCACTATTACTGTCCGAATTAGCTTCAACGAGAACGATGTTGGCACCTGGGGCCATGCCATGCGCCCATTCAACATCAAGGGCCTCCTCGATCTCCCAGTTGCCGTTGGGGTTTCCGGCACCTGCCGGATCGGTTTTGGGGAGTGGACTCGTCTGCCCGTTCTCGTTCACCTTCGTGAAGCTGGGTGGATCTGGAATACCAAGTTGGGAATCGAACTGAGCGAGGTCGCTGTTGGCGAAGTTGGAAGTCGTGCTGTTGACGAAGGCGGGATCGTCATAAGCATCGACGATCGCGATCGTTTGGCCGGTACCGTCCCCCACGACGGACCCAAACATGACGTTGTCGATCCCGTATGCAGTACGCAATTGATCGGGCGTATAGCCAACCGGAAAATCAAAGCCATTGTCCTGCGGAAGGATTCCCAAAGCGCTTGGTTTCAGACCAGCCGGAATGCGGCTGGGATCATGGAATTCCATGAGGTTGAGGGCGACGCTGGGCAGGACGCGGCCTTCCAACAGCTCCACGATCGGCACAACGCTGCGTCGCAGGGGTGATCGGTTCGATCTGCTGTGACCAGACATACAAGATTGAAAGAGCCGTTTGCGCCAGGAAAAGCTGAGCCAGTACAACACGGCGAACCTCCATGGTGTTCCGGGGATCACACACGGTTCCGTATGGTGATCCTCAGAGTCAAGCCCAGGCCGCGCCATAAAGGTGTGGCCTACCGATCAATCAAGGGGCAACCGGGCGAACAGGTCAGAGAGGGTTTCTTCGTAATGTTTCCAGCGTGCCAGCCCCCGGCGATAGAGCGGTTGGCGGACTTGCGTCACGCTGGCCGTTCGCACCGGTCGAGCCGTTTCATGGAAGCGCCCACATGCCGGCTCCCATTCCAGGCCGCACGAAGTCAGCAAGCGTCGGGCTTCGGTCTCGAAATCGTCGATCAGTTGTTCGTATACAACTTCATGCACTGGCACCGGCAACACGGTCTGCCAGTGCTGCATCAGCCGGCGGTATTGTCGAAAACGAGAGGTGATATGCTCCGGGTCGTTGGCCCAGCGGATGCTGCGGAAATCGGTCATCCAGCACGATACTGCCACATCACGCAGATCGCGGCGACAGTGAATGAAGGTCGCCTTCGGGAAAATCGCCGCCAAAAAACCCAGATACAGGTAGTTGTCGGGCATCTTATCCACAATGCGCTCGGAAGGTTTGCCTTCCAGCACGCCCAAACCCTCCAGGTGCCGTTCGGCCAGTCGATGAATGGTGGCGTAATCCAGATCGTGTGCGCAGACCACAGGTGCATCCGAGCGGCCCATGATAGATGGAATGGCTTCGAATGTTTGACGACCCAGGCGTAGCTCGCCGGCACCGAATACGCATGAGTGGCTGGCCAGCACTTGCTCGATGAGCGTGGTGCCTGAGCGAGGCAGCCCGAAAATGAACACCGGTCGGCGTGTGTCAAGTCCGGCACCAAGTGCCCGCGCGAAAAACTCCGGCCCGAAAGCCAAGAACAGCTTATCTACGAAGCGTTCGTGCTCGATCGGGACGTACTCGCGCTTTTGTTTGCGGTTCATTTCCCCTGTCAGGACGTTGGCACGCTCCAGGCACTCGGCAGCGCGGGCAAAATCGCCGCGGCCATCCAGTACATGGCCAAGGGCGAAGAGTAGCCGGGCGCGGGGACCGTCCGCCAGCTTCGGATCGGCAAGACGTCCCTCCAGCGCGGATAGATCAGCCTCCGAGAGTTTGCTTCGCAACAGCGTCGCCAGGCGAGCATGAGGCAAAGCAAAAGTCGGTTGCAGCTGTAGAGCCTCACGAAAGTCTGCTTCGGCCTCGGCCAGCTCACCAATTTCCTCGTGGAGTCCACCCAGGCTCATGCGTGCGACCGCATAATTCGGCTTCAACCGCAGCGCCTCTCGATAGTGCTGTCCAGCCTCCGCCGACCGCCCCTCTTCGTGCAGCGCCCAGCCGAGCCCGCAGTGCGCGGATGGGCGATTCGGTTCCAGGGCGATGGTTTCCTCCCAGCAGGGAATGGCCTCCGCAAACTCTTCTCGCTCCATGTACAGGTCTGCCAGATATTCCCGGAAATCAGGGCTAGCCGGCTTAAGTTCAACCGCCTGCTTCAGCCAGACCAGCGCATCGTTGAGCTGGCCGTCTTGCTGCAAGACCAAACCTAAATGGGCATGGGAGATGGCCAAATTCGCATCCAGCCGGATTGCCTCCAGGTAGGCAGAGCGGGCTTCGACCAAGTTGCCCAGGGCGCGAAGGGCATTCCCCAGATTGTGGTGTGCGGGGGCCAGGTCGGGCTGCAAGCGAACAGCCTCCCGGCAATGCGGCACAGATTCCTCCGGCTGGCCGCGGTCGAGAAGAAGCTGGCCCAGGTTCGTGCGGGCAAGGGGGTAGTCGGGGGCCAATTTAACGGCGCGCTGGAAGTGCTTGAGTGCATCCTCAAACTGGCCCAGTTCGCGTAGAGTGATGCCGAGGTTATTATGGGCCGCCGCAAAATCGGGCCGGAGCCGCAAGGCCCACTGGAACTGCTCGATAGCCTCGGCATGGCGGCCAAGACCTTGCAGAGCGAGGCCAAGGTTGCAGCGGGCCTCCGGGAAGTCCGGCCAGAGTCGCAAGGCAGTTCGGCAGCAACCCACCGCGCGCTCGAACTGTCCCAGCGATCGGTAAGCCTCAGCGAGGTTGGCGTGAAAGGCCGGGACGTTCGGCCGAAGTGCCACAGCCCGGCCGATCTCCTCCACAGCGCGAGCATGCTGTCCTTGCTGATCGTGCAGCACACCCAACAGATGCAGCGCAGAAGAGTTGTCCTGTTCCTGGAACAGGATTTTCTGATACAACTGGGCGGCCGGCCCCAGTTGCCCGGATTGATGCAATTCTAAAGCGGCCGTCAGTATGTCGTTCATTGAGCGAACAACCTCAGCGCAAAGCATCCAAAACTGCGTCTTCTCTTGCACAGTCCACTAAACAGGCAAAATCGAGTCAGGGCGAAATGATTTTTCTTAATGATTTTTTCATTAGTGTCGGACGTTTTTGCTAACGGTACCACCTCGACTGAACCTTGACAATGATTTTCCCATTCAATGGTACTAAAATTAACGTCCGAAACAGGACACTGGGCCGAAGACCCTCGCTCAACTCGTGCGAATGCCACAACCTATCGTGCGATCGTGCACTACGAGAACCTCCCGACATTTCCGACACATACAATACTTCCCAATTCACATTGCAGTCCGGAACCAAGCCCATGATCGAACTCATCGATGTCACCCAACATTACGGGGTGCGTCCCGTCTTGAAGAAGATCAATCTGCGCATCGAGAAGGGGGAACTGGTGGTCATCGTCGGTCCCAACGGAATGGGCAAATCGACTTTGCTCGGCGTCATCGGCGGTACACTTAACCCACAGCACGGACAAGTCATTATTGACGGCAATCAACGGCGGCGTTCGATCGAGGAAGAGCTGGCGATTCGCCGGCGCGCGGTCTATTTGCCCGACCAGGCATGGTTGCCGCCGCTCCGCACTGGCCGGGAGTTTCTTCTGGGCGTGGGTCGACTCTACGACATCGACATGGATCGGCTTATGGAACACGTCGATCGATTGCTCGAACTTTTCGAGCTAAAGAAACAAGGCGACTGGAGCATGAGCAGTTACTCGGCGGGGCAGCAGAAGAAGATCGCTCTGGCGTCTGCCCTTGTGACCGAAGCGCCGATCCTGTTTCTCGATGAACCGTTCTCGGGCGGGCTCGATCCGTCCGGGTTGCTCGCGCTGAAGCGCGTTCTAAAACGGCGCGTTGCCGATGGCGGCACGGTCGTCCTCACCAGCCCTGTTCCGGAAATTGTCGAGGAGATCGCCGACCGCATCGTCATCCTGAAGGATGGCGAGATCGCGGCATTCGATACGCTGGAGGGCTTGCGGCGAATCACCAACATCCGCGGCTCTCTGGCGGAAATCTTCGAGCGATTGATGTTTCCCGAGACATCGCAAAAGCTACAGGATTATTTCCGGGAGATGCCATCATGATTCGCTGGCTACGCGTCGTGATTCCGCTGTGGGGTCTCGCGGCGGCAGGCACTATTTATTTAACCATAGAAGCTGTCTATCTCACGCTCGAATGGCGTTTCCGCATGCCGTTTCACTCGTTCGACGACGACGGCATTTTTTTGCGCGTGATGGATCTTCTTGCCGCTGTGTATGCTCTGTTTCGGGTATGGATATTCCATCCCGCGTTGCGGCCAGCCTATTGCAATTGGCTGAGTCATACACCCTGGACGGTCAAGAAGCCGTTGCCTTTCGGGCCGGTTCATCTGGTTTGGCAGGATGCGTTATTGCTGAGTGTCGCTGTTGGGCTTTGCTGGCCACGAGCCGGCATCGGGGCGCTGGCGGTCGTGAAGGCATTCTTAGGTTGCTATCTCGGGTGCCTTTGCTTCGTGAATGTCTATACCGGACAAAAGGCGTGGGCGTACCCCGTCGCCTTCGGGCTTGGGTTCATGATACTAGTCTTTCAGACCGCGTTATTCTTTGCGTTTGCCGGAGCCTCATATGTTGTTGTCCTGCTCGGGTTGCGTGCTTCGCTCACCCGTTTTCCTTGGCGCGAGGAGTCGCGGCTGCAACATTTGCCGGGATTCATGACCGATCCGATAGCACTTGGCTGGCCCTTTTGCCGGCTTGGCCCCGGACGTTCCAAGGAGTTCAAGCTCAGTGATGTGTTCCTGACCGGTCTTCTGGCCGGCTGGGCAGTCTTCGTCTTCGGCTCTGTTCTGAAGCTCAAAGACGCATCGATAATGACTCCCTTCGTTTTTGTTGCTGCAAGCGGGCGGATTCTCCTCTATTGCCAAAGCTATTTGCCGCCACTCAGCTTGTTAGGACGACTCGCGCTGGGCCGGCTGATCATTCCAGGTTACGATAAGGTATTCATTGCTCCGCTGCTAACCTTGCTGATGTTCGTGGCCGCAGCCACACTGCCTTTTTGGAGCGGCGTATCTCACCTGATCTCAGCTTCCATTGGCGTGACGGCGTCGTGGTGGATTCTCTTTGGTATGGGACCCAGCCTGGACGCTTGGCGGCTAACTGGCAACCACCGGATCATCAAGGGTATGCTGATGACGGCACATCAGAAACGCTGATTTGTCGGGATTGCCTCCGAATGGCATCGCGGTTTCCGACATCGGCAGCATATCGCGATAATCGATCTGCAAGCTTTGTCGGTGTAGGCGGAAATCAGCGTGAATCGCGTCGATTTTTTACATGCTTGCACCCGCACCCTCGCTATGCGATCCTATCCCCATTGGACTCGCCATCATGTGCTTGGTCCGGGGGCCACCATCGGCTTCCGGCGGCACACGGTGTTTCATTTGCCGTGATTGGCACGTCCATGCTCCGCGCAGGTCCTCCTCCGCTTGAAGCTCTCCCCTCCCGCGCGTCGCTCGATCGATCCCCCCAACCCCAACCGGAGGAAACATGCACGATTCCTTGCCAACTGAAGAACCCAGCGATCGTCCCGAGGGTCTCACCCGTCGTGACTTCGCTCGCTTGACCGCGCTGCTGGCGGCCGGTGCCGCCGTGCCGTTCTACAACGAATTCACGCTTGCCCAGGATCTCAAAGCCATCGCCCAAATCCCGCCTGACGCAGTCAGGCTCAACGCTAACGAGAACCCTTTTGGCCCGTGCCCCGAAGCTCTGGAGGCCATCCGCAAGGTCGTCCCCCTCTCGGGCCGCTATCTCTTCAACGAAACCTTCGCCTTCGTGGAAGCCATGGCCGCCTCCGAGGGCTTGCCCACTTCCCACGTTCTGCCCACGGCCGGCTCCAGCGACCCGCTCCACCGTGCTGTCCTCGCATTCACATCCCCCAGCCGGCCCTTGGTCACCGCAGAGCCTGGCTACGAGGCCCCAGAGGGTGCTGCCCGTTTTAACAACGCCAAGATCATCAAGGTTCCTCTTCGCAAGGATTTCTCCCACGACTCCAAGGCCATGGCCACATCGCATCCCGAGGCAGGCCTGATCTTCGTCTGCAATCCCAACAACCCGACCGGCACCGTCACAAGTAAGGAAGATGTCGCCGCCATCGTTGCCAACAAGCCCAACGGGTGCATCGTCCTCGTCGATGAGGCATACCTGCACTTCGCTGCCTCAGCCAGTCCGGCCACCGATCTGGTGGCTGCCGGCAAGGATGTCATCGTCCTGCGAACTTTCTCCAAGCTCTATGGTATGGCTGGCCTCCGTGCAGGAGCTGCGCTGGGCCGGCCCGACTTGCTCGACAAGATGCGTGCCCTGGCCGGGCTGAACTTCCTGCCAGTCACCGGCATGGTTGCGGCCATCGCCAGCCTCAAGAACAAGGCCCTGATCGGCCAACGCCGCCAGACACTCGCGGAGATCCGCAAGGATCTTTTCGCCTGGCTGGACCGCAAAGGCTATGCCTACATTCCTTCCGAGGCCAACATGGTCCTCATCGACAGCAAGAAACCCGGTCGCGAAACTGCCAAGGCGATGCTCGACGAACACAAGGTCGCTATCGGTCGTTCCTGGGCATCCCTGCCCACTCACGTGCGCGTTACGATCGGCACGGCCGCCGAGATGGAGAAGTTCAAGACCGCTTTCGAGCGCGTCGTGCGAGCATAAATGTGAGATCGGCAAGTATGCTGCGGTCAGTCTGGGAGATCGGACCAGACATCGCGTGGGTAGCTATGCTTCGCACGGTTTGTTCTGCCACAAGCCCGAAGCGCCAGAGCGCCAGCGAGGGAAAAGCTGTCCCTCGCTGGCGCTCTGGCGCTTCGGGCTTGTGGCAGAACAAACCGTGTTAAGTATAGGTAGGGGCCGTCGCGGGGTGGGGTAGTAGTGAGGAGTGTGGCGACGATTGTTCGGAGTGGGTGGGACGATGACTCCGGCCCAAAGTTTGCCAGCCGGGGACGGCGGTTGATCTGGGGCGGTACGAGTGTAATACTTGGGGCAGAATCGCCCGAGGCTCACGAAGCACGCATGTCGTCCTTTCGCTGCCGACCCAGTCAGGCCGGAGGAGTACCCACCGGTGTACGTCCCGGCCAAATCGCTCTGTACCACCCCGAGGTCGCCGTCCACCCGCTCCCAAAGCAGCCCCCGGAGCCGGAACGCCCGACGTGAAGGTAAGGATTTGGTAGATGGTCCCGATGCTCGTTCTTTCCCTTGCTCTCGCCCCGGGTGTCGATGTGTTCGGCGGGGCCAAGGCCGACCCACTCGGGCCGAAGGCTTACCCACCCGTCTATGTCCCGGCGGAAGCCACTTCCGGGTACCTCTATCAGCCCGCGGTCGACCTCCTCACGGTGCCACGGCCGCCCGCGGTCAAGTATTCACCGAAGGCGGGCGACGTACTCCTCCTCAGCGACCCCGACCCGTTGTTCAACGTCCTCTACGTGGTCGCTCGGAGCGGGAGGCCGGGCCATTGCGCGCTGGTCGTCACAATGCCGGACGGTCGTCTCGGCGTACTCGAGTCGGGGTTCAGCTTCACGACCTGGACACGGGTCACACCTCTGGACTACTGCATCAACCTGTACGCGGGGCACGTGTGGGTGCGGCAGCGCGAGACGCCTCTGACACCAGAACAGGACCGCCGGCTGACCGAGTTCGCAGCGATGGCCGACGGCAAGGAGTACAACCTGCGGAAGTTCGCCATGCAACTCACTCTGTTCCGTTCCCGCAACCCAGTCGTCACGCGGTTCACGGGCAAGCCGGTCGGCCCCGGTCACGAGTACATGTGTGTGCAGATCGTGGTGGAGGCACTGGTCTATGCGGGGTTGGTGGATGCGAAGACCTCGCGACCCGAAGCAACCTATGCGCAGGATCTGTTCTACGACCGGTCGCGGAATCCCTACATCGACCGGCACCCGCCAATGGCTGGGCGGGGGTGGGGCGGTCCACAGTTGTGGACCCCGCTCCCAGGCATGGCCCTTCGCGGACGTAACCGGCCGCAGCCGCCGGCACCCTGGCCTGGTTCCGGCGGCGCCTACGTGATCAACCCAATCCCAAACGGTGGCCTGCAACCTCCGACACCCACCATCGTCGGGTACGTCCCGGCCGAAGCTGGCCCGATCTCATTGGTCGAGGATCCCCAGCAACGCATCGGTTTTTTCGATCGACCATACCGCCTGCTCCGCCGCTAACAGTTAAACAGCTCCCACCAGAAACAAACGTCGGGCTGATCGACCGAAGCAGGCAAATCGCGTACTCGACGTTTCGGTGGGCGGACCCACGCGCGCAAAATGACAGCGAAGTCGAGTAGTGAATTGGTGGGAAGGGACGCAAGCAGTCTGGCTCAAATACAGTCAGACCAACTGTATTGGCTCGGAAAGCTCACTCCCGAACAGTGGCGAGTATTCTGCTGGGAACCAATCGATTTTGTCATTGTCAAATACCTTCATGAACCGCATGCCTGGGGTGTGGCCTCATCGACACAGATGTCTGCCGTTTGGTCACGGCTTGTCGGGCTGACCTAATTGCTGGGTGATCGAGGCGAGGGTCGCATCTACATCGGTCCATAGCGATTGCCAAGCCTTGCGGTCTGTTTGTGACATCGTCGCGAGCCAGACAGTGTCCCGGACAGTGGCCAGATCCGTGTCATTTTTCCAGTGAGTCAGTTTGTCCCGCACATCCTGCGATTGTTTCGGTTCCTTTGCCTCGGATGCTCGCTGGTTGAGGTCTGCGCGCAACCATTTCAGAGCCAAACTGGTCAGGTAGCTCCACTCCTCGATTCCGAACGCGGTCATTTCCTCGTCCTTACCCGCGGCTGCCCGGGCAGCGATGCAGGCGGCATTATAGCGGTGTGCTTTCTTAATGTCGTTGGCCAGGGCGGGGTCGGCGGCGAACGCCCAACTATAGAGTTTAACTGCCAAAACGTACCGTCGTCGGGGCGGCTGGTAACAGTGTTCGGCAAACTCGATCGCCTCGGCCGGAGTTGCGGGTTCGGCCCGACGGGCGACTAACTCGTCCAATCGCGCGAGCTTGGCACGTTTCTGGAGTACAATGTTGAGGATTTCACGGTAATGTCCGTTCGTCGGAGCCGCTGCGACCGCCTTCCGGTACCACTCCTCGGCACCAGCCAAATCACTCCGCCTATCGTGGACTAGCCCAATGTTGAAGGAGATCGCGGCGGCGTTCGGATCGATAACGAGCGCAGCGCGGTAGCACGCCTCAGCGCTAGTCAGGTCACCCTTC
>Ga0206850_10059_pt1 | contig 39677 bp, 26 predicted proteins | sample Alteio_BWOrgCont_16_FD_152885 | JGI IMG/M metagenome (GOLD analysis project Ga0206850, IMG submission 152885) | Enriched cells from forest soil in Barre Woods Harvard Forest LTER site, Petersham, Massachusetts, United States -... | ecosystem: Environmental > Terrestrial > Soil > Temperate forest >...
CAAATGGCTTGGGGCGATTGAGGCCGTGAAGGAAATATATCAAGCGAAGCCTGCGGACGAAGCAAAAGAACTTTTCCCACGGCTGGAAAAAGACTTGGCAGATTGGATTTACATTTCCAAATATGCTCCGCGCACTGGAGCTCCAGGAGCGGAAATCTCCGGCCACTGCTTGCGCATTTCCAAATGGGCCAGACATCGGTTCGTAAAAGAAAACGAACAGGGTGATTTTGCCAAGGCTTCGCTTTTTCAATCTCTGGCTACACAGGCATCCGAGTTGGGGGAGGCGGTGAAGGAAACAGAGGCCGTTACGCAGTGCGAATTGGAGCGCTTGGTTCGAAGGGTATCTGGAAACGGATGGTCCTCACCAAAAATTCGAGAGCTTGGGCACGGCCATCGTGTTGGTTCACCAGCAGCTTGTATCGAATCCGCTGATACCGTGCTTTGGTGGAACTTTTCTGAGCCGGAGCGCCCGGCGCTTCCTCATTGGACTAACGCCGAAGTCGAAGAGCTGCAAAAGCATGGAGCGGAAATTCCCACGGCTGCCTCCATTTTGATCGCGGAAAGCGCCCATTGGCTGAAACCCTTCCTGTCTGCCAGAAAAAAACTGGTCTTATTCACTCCCAGGCAGCGCAATGGTGAGCCGGTGGCAACACATCCTTTATTCAGCAGGCTCCAGGCAATGGTGGAAGGCAAATTTCCAATAACTCACCTTGACACAGATTTGCAACGTAAGAAAGTTCCATTCGCTGAACAGATCAAGCACATCGCCCTCAGAACTCCTCGCCGATGGTGGAAATTAAAGGATGGAACTCACTTTGGTCCTCGATCAACAGAATCCTTTTCCAGTGCCGAGAAGTTCATTTACAGTCCTTATGCTTGGGTGCTGGATTACAAAGCAGTTCTCCGTCCGGGGGTTTTGAGCCAATTTCGAATGCGGAGCGAAAATGTGCTGAATGGCAACCTGCTACATCGCCTGCTCGATTTGCTTGTGGCTGGGCCGCTACAAAAAGGGGCATTGGGTGCCATTACGGAAGCAGGGTTAAAAGATTATGTTGAACAAAAATGGCCCATGCTCCTCGAACAGGAAGGAGCCATTTTGCTATTGTTGGGCAAGCAGTCGGAAGCTACGGCTTTGCTTGATACCGCAAAGCGCGCTCTCTGGAGCCTGGCGCAACAATTGAAGGCCGCTCAAATTATCGAGACGAATACAAACGTAAATTTCAAAGCCGGGTTCATCGGCGGAAAGCTGGAAGGATTTGTTGACCTCCTGATCCAAAATGAAAAGTCCAAGGTGGCTGTGGTTGATCTGAAATCAGGTCGATTGGACGAAAAACAAAAGGAATTGCAGTCGAATGTGCAATTGCAGCTAGCAATTTACGGATTCTTACACAGGCAAGTTTTGGGAGAATGGCCGGCGGCCAGCTATTTCATCTTGAACAGCGGGCGAATGTTGGCTCAAAACAAAGATTATTTTCCCCAGGCTTATTCAATCCCGGCCAAATCAGGTTCCAGCGGACTTGAAACCTGTTGGAACGAATTCGTTGAAATGTGGGGTTATCGCCGCGCACTCCTCGATCAAGGTTGGATCGAACTGACCCTCAGTGTCACAGAACCGCAGAACGGCGGTACATATCCTGCGTTGCCACCGTTTGAACATTGGCAGCCCGGCAAAGACCAAGACCAGTACAGCGACTTCAAGGCATTAACCGGCGTGGAGGCGAATGCGTGAAGAATAACATCACATTCATTGCGGCGGGCGCCGGGAGCGGAAAAACATTCCGGGTCATCCAGGAAATTCAGACTCGATTGATCGCCGGTACGTGCCGGCCCGGCGGTCTTGTCGCGACCACCTTCACCATTAAAGCCGCCAATGAGCTCTCAGAACGGATTCGACAAAACCTGTATCGTGGCGGCAAATATTCTTTGGCCGAGCGCCTGAATGAAGCTTGTATTGGAACCGTCGATAAGGTCTGCAAACAAATATTGACGCGGTTTGCTTTTGAAGCGGGTATCTCGCCACAAATTGAGGTTTTGGCCGAAGAAGACGCCAGCTTGCTTTTCGTTCAGGCTGTTGAATTGGCAATGTCCTTCAAAGACACTGGCCGGCTCCAAGAATTGGCAGACAGGCTGGGGCAAAGGAATTCACAGACCAAGGAATATGCCTGGAAAAAGACGGTCCATGGGATCGCAAATCGCGTGCGGGAGAATAATTTCACAGAAGCGGCGGTTCTGAAAATGTCCGAACGCTGTTGCGAAGAGATGCTTTCGTATTTCCCTCCGGCTTCCAAAGATGACTTGGATACACAATTGTCAGAAACAATTCGCGGTGTTTTGGAAAAAATCGCCCAAAATGGCGATGAGACCAGCGGAACTCAAAATTATTGTCGTTTCATCGAACAATGCCAGACGGATTTGGACAATGGCCATCTCGCATGGAGTGGGTGGGTTAAACTCACAAAAGATAAACCAACCAAGAAGAGTGAAGATGCCGCTGCGCTGGTCATCGGAGCCGCCAACCGCTACGAGATTCATCCTCGGCTGCATTCCGATATTCGTGAGTATATCGAATTGATTTTTCGCGTCGCCACCCGGTCGCTGGCCGAGTACCAGAACCTGAAATCTGAGCGTGGGTTGGTGGACTTTACGGATCTTGAGCAACAGACGTTGGCTTTGCTGGAAAACCATCCCGAAATCGCATCTACATTAACAGCCGAATTGGATCTTGTAGTCGTAGATGAATTTCAAGACACCAGCCCGCTTCAACTCGCGTTATTTTTGAAGCTGGCGCAATGCGCAAAAGAGGTCATTTGGGTAGGGGACGTGAAACAGGCGATTTATGGTTTCCGGGGCACGAACCCTGAATTGACTGATGCGGTGGTGTTGGAATTGAAAAAGCACGGCGGAGCGGCCGAGCCGCTCAACAAATCATACCGCTCAATTCCGCATCTGGTGAATTTGATAAATGGCATCTTTGAAGAGCCGTTCAAACAATCCCTTCAGTTGGCCGCAAAAGAGGTTGTGCTTTCGCCAACACGGGAGCCCTTCCATAAATCGCAGGCGGCCATGGAGTTTTTCGAAGTCAGCAGCGGCTTGGTGACCAAGGCCGGCACTTCGAAGCGGATTGAGAATGAGGCGTTGGCGCAAACTGTTGCTTTGGGCATCACCAATCTTTTGGGCGAAGACTATCAGGTCTATGACAAAAGCTCGGGAGAATATCGCCCCGCGCAACTTCACGACATCGCCGTGCTGTGCCGGACCAATGACGATTCTGCAAGAATTGCCGATGAACTGATGAAGCAAGGCTACACTGTCAGCCTGGCCAAAAGTGGATTGCTCCAAACCCCGGAAGCGTTACTTGCCATAGCCTGCTTGAAACGGTTGCTTGATCCGAGCGATACGTTGGCGACCGCCGAAATTATCGCATTGGAAGGGAAGATGACTCCCGAGGAGTGGCTGGAGAATCGCCTAGTTTATATGGAGAAAGCCCGGGTTGAAAATCCAGATTCGAGAGGGGCCGGATGGGGGTTGGAAGAAAATTTGATTCATCCAATCATCATTTCGCTTGAACAAGCGCGAACAGCTCTGGACACAGCCTCCGTCTGTGAGTTATTCGACCTCGCGCTGATCGCCGGGGATGTTTTTCGTACCGTGACAAGTTGGGGGCCGTCGCAGAGCCGGGCCAGCCAGCGCCGCGCCAATCTGGAAGCGTTGCGAGGATTGGCCGCAAAATATGAGGAAGGTTGCGCCACCAACCATCGGCCAGCGACGACAACCGGCTTCTTGTTCTGGTGCGATGAGCTTGAAGCAAAAAAGTTGGACGAAAAGGCTGCCGATGAAAATGCCGATGCGATTCATGTGCTCACCTATCATCGGGCGAAGGGCCTGGAATGGCCCATCGTCATTTGCACGGATTTGACCAATAAACCAAGGTCACGATTGTGGGACGGCGTGAATGTCTTGAAGGATGATGCTTCCAGGGGTTTTAGCTTTGCCGAACCACTGGCGAATCGTCGGTTGAGCTTTTGGCCTTGGCCGTTTGGTGCACAGGAAAAGGGAATCCCATTGGCCGACAAAATTGAACAGAGTGAAGCTGGAAAAGAAGCCATGCTTTCGGCGCAGGCAGAAGAGCTTCGATTGCTTTATGTGGGCTTTACTCGCGCCCGTGATTTGTTGGTTCTGGTTATCGAGAAAGATCAGTCGCACCCGTGGTTGGATTTGCTGAAAGCGAGCTGGCTTCAGCCGGGGCAGAATCAATTAAATCTGCCCGCCAGTAAAATGATTCCTTGCCGGACCCGGTCGCTCACGCCTCCCCAAATATCGCAGAACCTAATTCCTGACAATGAGTATCAGTGGTTTCCGCAGCGCACGAACCGGACTCCGAAATTGCCGGCGCAGATCATTCCTTCCGCACAAATCCCAATCGCCTCGGCGAAAGTGGCTGAAATCATCACGTTTGGATCACCCATTCAAATCTCAAGGCGCTTTGACGAAGACACCGACCTGGGTGATGCAATTCATGCCATTTTTGCGGCTGAGTTTACCCATCCCAATCATCCCAAAAGAGCCACGTCAGCGGAACGAATTCTAAAAGAATTTGGATGTGATCAGTCGGTTTGGTTGGAAGATGTATTGCGGGCGGTTGATATGTTTCGAGAGGATGTGGCGAAAAAATTCAAACCGAAACAAATCTTGGTAGAAATTCCGTTCTCATTTCAAAATCCGGCAGGTCAATCGGTGTCGGGGTTTATTGATCTGCTCTTGGAAACCGCCCAAGGCTGGGTGGTCATCGACTACAAATCGTTTCAAGGCCAGAAAGCGGATTGGGAAGCGAAGGCTTTGAGTTATTCCGGTCAGTTGGATTGCTACCGCCAGGCCTTGGCCGCGATGAATATGAAAGCAGAATCGCTTTGGATTTACTTTGCGCTAGGTGGCGGCTTGGTTCGCATTGATTTGTCCTTGGCTGCGAATACGGCTGGCAATTTGGTGACCAAAGGCATAAAACAGCGGTCACTCCAAAGCGAATCACAGGAATAACATGAACCGCATTTATCAAGGCCGGGTTAGCAAGGTCGAAACTCTTAACGGCAAAAATGCCGAGCCACAGCCGATCGTTGGCTGGTTGGATAAACTTTGGGAGCACCATGAATTGTTTCAGGACGCGGTGAACTACTACCTGCTTGCCCTCCTTGCATTGGCTAATGACCACACACCGGGCTTGGGTGAAATCAAGCGGCGCGTGAGTTCAGAGAAAGAAGAGGACGAGGAATACCACATCTGGCTGCGTGTGAAAAAGCACGGGCAACAGTGGCGGGGAATGCGTGAATCGGTGCGCAAGTATTTACTCCCGCATGAATCAGAACCAACATTCACAAAAAGTTGTGAGACTTTGCTGGATGGTTGTGCATTTGAATTTGACGGAAAAGATTCAACAACATCTGTGCTTGAACTTGCACTGCTGGCGATTCTCTCAAAATGCACAGGTGACTCTGGAATTCGCGATCATGGAGGCTGGATGTTTTCTCGTGCCTGCGATCCAGATTACACCGGTTCATTTCCTTATGAAGAATCCGTATTGAAGCGCGACGGATTTGCCGACCAATTACGGACGACGTTCCACACCATTACCACAGAAGCGGAGCTAGAGAAATTCGCCAACACAATGCACCTCGGCTGGGTCGTTAATTTGAAAAAGGGTGCGCAAAACCAAACCGGACAGACCGCGCGAGATCGATTACTTAAAGCTACCGCGCATTTCCTCGAAGCATTCGGCCACGAAGGTCTTGGAAATCAAATGGACGAACGTGTCAAAAACTGGCTTACAGCAGATAAAAGCCAGGAAGACACACTTTTGGCTCTCACAAAAAGAATCGCGCAACTGCCTGATGAAAAACTGCCTCAAATTCCAGTCACAACCAGGGGTGTCAGCGACCGCGTTGAGGCATGCCTACTCTTCCAACATTTTCCATCTGAATTTACGGCGAGTTTACTACGGCTTGGCTTTCCAAAGCCACAAGAGCGTCAAAGCACTCGCCCAAATAAAAAGACAAAGCTGACACCGGAGGAGCAAGTCAATTTCACAAAATTTGGAAATGATCCAATCTATCTCGCGCGAGGGAAGCGTGGTTATATTTTCAAATCGTTCACATCACTGTTGAATTGGGAAGAAAGCAAGCAGGTCAAATCGTTTCGAAAAGAGTTTGATGTCCTCGCTTTCAAAGAGGCGCTTAAAGCGTTCAACCAAATGAAAAAGAAAACTGATGAACGCCGCGACGAACAGAAAAAGAAACGGGCACAGATTGCCGCCATGCGCGACCCGGAGGCGCACAAATCATGGAAAGGCGATGGCGAACGCGAGCGCGAGCGACCGTCGTTGCTGGCAGGCGATACGCGCGTGGCAGCACTTGAGAAACTATTAGGTAGCGAAGATTTCCGGCGAAAATATGAAATGACCGCTGGTGAAACGGTTGAATACGGTTTGCGCGAACGAACAATTCGCGGCTTCCGTGACTTGCGCGAGCAATGGCGCAAGGAAGCTCAGGACGCCGTATTTTCGCCCGAATTGCAGGGACGTTTGCGAGATAAGCTCCGCGAATTTCAAAAAGAGAATCCGAGGATTGTTGGTTCGGTTGAATTGTTCGAAGCACTTTTGGAAAAAGACCTGTGGACGGTTTGGCGCGACGAGCCGTCCGATCCACGTTTTGCCAAAGACCCGCTGAAGGCACTCGTAGCAGAGCGCGAGTTGAAGGAAGAAATCAGCAATCTTGATCGGCCAGTTCGATTTACGCCCGCAGACCCGGTGCATTCCCGGCGGCAATATTATTTCCCAGGTTTTGACGAAGCCACAAAATGCAAAGAGCTTGGCCATGATGCAGGCCAACTTTCTTGCCGCGTTGAACTGGCGGTGAGTGAAAACGGAAAATGGAAATGCCAACTCGCACGGATGCACTACGAAGCCCCACGGTTTCTTCGCGACGGGTTGCGGGGCGGTGACGGTGAAAAGCTGGGCGAAGTAAGCTGGTTGCAGCCGATGATGGAAGCACTCGGAATGAATCCGGGGACACCACAGAGTTTTGTCGGATGTCCGGTCGCGTTAATGCCCGAAGAACGCGAGTTGCCCGGCAACGTGCGAGACAGACGAATCCTGCTCAATTTCCCAATCACACTCGAAACATTGGAGATTCAGCGAGTATTACGGCAAGACGACAAAAGGGCGCTGTTTGCGACCAGAAAGAAAGGCAAAGAAATCGTCGCGGAGAATTATTGGGAACGCCAATGTGCGGGCGCGGACGATGAGTTTTTATATTTGCGCTGGCCGAAAGTCGCAAAAGAACCAGAAAATTCTGGTTGGTGGTGGAATCGCGTCAGTCAGTTCCGTTGCCTGTCAGTTGATCTTGGTCAACGGGACGCTGGAGCATTTGCGATTTTAGATGTAAGACCGGGCAAACCGGCTCGTCCTGTTTTCCGGCATATCGGCAACGATGGCAAAAAAGACTGGCACTCCACAGTTGAGGACGTTGGTATGTTCCGACTTCCCGGCGAGGACGTTAAAATGTATCGCGAGAAATCCAGCCGCGACACCGACAACGAAACCGGACGGGCACTCCGCGAAGAATTACACGGCGAGCGGGGACGCAGCGCAACCAAAGAGGAGTGGGTCGAAGCGTGCAAAATGGTTGAACGACTAGGTTTGAAACCAAGTGAAATTCTCGGCGATGACTGCCATCGGCATTCGTTTCCTGAACTCAATAGCCGTCTCTTACGGGCATTTGCAATTGCACAGGGGCGCTTGGCAAAACTTCAAAGCTGGAGTTGGCGGGTGAAAGACGAGGAAACCAGAGAGAAAGCGCGCGTCGAAATAACTGAATCAAAAGACAATTTGCCCGAACTCACGAACTACGCTGCGAACAGCGCGTGGCCGCAACTCATTGAAGAAACCAAGAAACAATGCGAGGCATTGCGCACGAAACTATCAATGGAGGCCCAACTGCTGGCGAATCGCGTAGTGCCATTGCGTAACCGGCATTGGGAATGGGTGAAGCGTAAAGACAACACAGGTTGCCATGTCCTCTGTGAAACCGAGCCAAATAAAAATGTGCCAAAGCAAAGAATTCGCGGTCAGCGCGGTCTTTCCTTGGAGCGTTTGGAACAACTGGACGAACTGCGCCGCCGGTTGCTCGCACTAAATCGCGCACTGCTGCACACGCCCGGCGAACGTAGCAAGCACGGCAAAGGGACTAAAGGACGCGAGCTTCCAGACCCATGCCCCGACCTGTTAAGGAAAATGGATCAACTACGGGAACAGCGCGTAAAGCAGACGGCTCATCTAATTTTAGCGCGCGCGCTTGGCGTGACGTTGCGTTCTCCAGAGAAGTCACCAGATGTCCGCGCAGCGCGTGATATTCACGGCGAATACACCCGCATTATCCGCAAAGACAAATCAGTATGCCCGCCCGTTGATTTTGTCGTTTTGGAAAATCTCGACCGCTATACTGCATCGCAGGGACGTGCGCGAAATGAAAACTCACGTTTGATGAAATGGTGCCATCGCGAATTGCTATTGAGACTGAAACAGATGGCGACGGAAGTTTACGGTATTCCAATCATCGAAGTTCATGCCGCATATTCATCCCGCTTTTGTTCCCGTTCCGGCATTGCCGGGTTTCGTGCGGTTGAACTGACGCCAGATGCGGAACACGAATGGCAATGGCGTAAGCACTTGGAGCGTTTGGCAAAACATGACAGCGGCGAGAAAAAGCTTAAACCCCCGGCACTCCGCGAAGTGAAACGAGTCGCGGCATTGTTGGAAACTCTTAAGCGCATCAATTCCAGCCGCCGTCGCGACCCGGCGACCAATCGCTGGGTTGACGCTCCACGCACATTACTCGCTCCAATGGCAGGCGGTCCGATTTTTGTTCCGATGGCCGGGGCAGCCATGCAGGCGGACATCAACGCGGCAATTAACATTGGCTTGCGAGCCATTGCCTCGCCCGATTGCCACAACATACTTCATCGCATCCGCTCAATCGCAAATGAAGGACAATTCCAAATTCGAGCTGAAAGCAAACGTGAAAAAGCACGCTGGCCCGGAAACACTCTGACTGTCGAATTTCGTCAATCGAAGTCGGCAGAAGAACTTGCCAAAGGACGGAATCCAAACTTTTTTGTTGATGCGAGCGGGGTTGCCAAATTTGATCGCGCTCGAATATCAGATGAAGGTGTTTCTTTCTCCTCAACTTTGGCCTGGCCGCTTGCGAGCGGACGCGGACTTTGGGGAACTGTAAACCGATTTGAATGGCTGCGAGTGAACCAACTCAACAACGAACGCCTCAAAAAGAAATGGGGAGAAATCAAATTGCTTGAGGCGTCGCCCAAATCACTGGCTTGGCCAAACGCCATTACTTCAAAATGATGAATTGTTATGAGCGACGCGACCGTTCAAACCCAAGGCGGACTGGAATCACAACCGCCGTTGCCGGTACGTCGGCTGCACAACTTCATCTATTGCCCGCGCCTGTTTTATTTCCAATGGGTTGAAAACATTTTTCAGGAAAATGCAGATACCGTCGCTGGTTCCCATTTGCATCGGAACGTTGATAAGCCATCGAAGATTCAAGACCCGAAGGAACTCGATCTTCCCGAAGGGGCAAAACTTCGCAGCTTGCAACTGCAAAGTGAAACACTCGGACTCATTGGCGTGGTGGACATCATTGAGGGCACGTCGGATGGCGCGGAAATCATTGATTACAAGAAAGGCTCTGCCCGTCGCGATTCAGAGGGTGATCGTGTGGCCAAAGAACCGGACGCCTTGCAGGTCGCCGCTCACGCGATGCTGTTGAAGGAACATGGAATCAACGCGGTTCGTGGAGCAATTTATTACGCAGCCGACAAACGCCGCGTGCCGGTGGAATTCAGCGAAGAATTATTTTCAAAAGTTCGCAAGGCTATTGAGGAGGCAAGAGCGGTCGCCGCCAGTGGTCATTGCCCGCCACCGTTAAAAAATGACGCTCGTTGTCTCTATTGTTCGGCGTATCCGATTTGCCTGCCGAATGAATCCCTTTGGTGGGCTAAGCGTCGCAAGGAGGCTGCTGTGGAAGGACAGCTTCACTTTGGATTCTCAGGGCTAACGAGTGATCACGTTCGCGACAAGATTCTTGAAGCCTTGGAATTTGCGGCCGAGTCCGGCCAAAAAGAGTCTCCCACATTGGAGCCGCCGCGACCTGGAGGTGATGACAGCGAAGTATTGGTCGTGCAGACTCCCGGCGCACAGATCGGACAGCGCGGTGATCAGTTGATTGTCACCCTGAAGGGCGAAGACGTTCGGAAGATACCTGGACAACAAGTTCGGGCAATCTATTGCTATGGTGCAGTCCAGATGACGGCACAAGCAGTCGAGACCTGCCTGGAGCTTGGGATCGATGTCTCATACTTTTCTCCGGCTGGACGTTTCCTCGGCTTGCTGCGAGGACTTCCGGTCAGCGGCGTGGATGCCCGACGTGGACAGTATCGGTTATTCGAGTTACCAGGCGTGCGGTTGCAACTCGCCCGCGAAATCATTCGTGCGAAAATTCACAACCAACGTGTCATGCTCATGCGCAATGGCGATGTGCCGGATCGCGTGGCAAACTTGATGGCGAGCTTTCGGGACTCAACTGAATCGGCACGCGATCTGACGGCATTGATGGGAATCGAAGGCAGTGCTGCCGCACTCTATTTCGAGCAATTTGAATCCATGCTCAAGCAGCGCGACGATTGGAAGTTTGACTGGCGTGGGCGTAATCGTCGTCCGCCTCGCGACCCAGTAAATGCATTGCTATCGCTCGGCTATTCAATGTTGGCGAAAGAGTTGACAGGAGTTTGTCATGCAGTTGGACTTGATCCTTTCCTTGGCTTCATGCATCAGCCGCGTTATGGGCGTCCGGCGCTAGCGTTGGATTTGATGGAAGAATTCCGGCCGCTGATTGCAGACAGCGTTGCAATCAGTCTTATCAATCGAGGCGAGCTTGGCCCGGAAGATTTCATGCGGAATGCGAACGGAGTGTTTCTTACCGACAAAGGTAGAAAGCCGTTTTGGGAAGCATGGTTTCGCCGGTTGGATACCGAGGTTAGTCACCCGGAGTTTAGCTATAAAATGGCGTATCGCCGGATGTTGGAAGTTCAAGGCCGCCAGTTGTGGAGGTTTGTTCGCGGCGAAGCATTGACCTATCACGGATTTGTAACACGATGAGCCGGATTCGCTATCTCGTTAGTTACGACATCAGCGATCCGAAACGGTTGCGAAAGGTGGCGCGTTCCTTGGAAGGTTTCGGTGTGCGGCTTCAGTATTCCGTTTTTGAGTGCCCATTGGACGATATGCGATTGGCAAAACTTAAAACAGAACTCCAAGATTTGGTGAACCACGACGAAGATCAAGTTCTGTTCGTTTCGCTTGGTCCAAGCGCTGGTGATGCCACCCTGGTCATTGAGGCGATGGGGTTGCCCTACGAAGTACGGTCGCGCGTGACAATCATTTGATTTTTCGGCTTGTAGAAACATCTGGAAAGTATTGAAATGGCATTGGCTACGGCCACCGACCACCTTTCTTCCGCCATTGGGAAGGCACGCTGTTCCTTGAAATCGCGACGACTGCGCCTCTGAATGCGGCGGCGCACTGCGAGCGCGTCAATGCTGGCGCTCGCCTGCACGGACGCTCGCAAAGTAAATTCATGCGGTAAACCAGGCTAAACTATGAAGGCTGAACCATTTCAAAACCAAACGTCGATAGAAATGCGGTTGCGCTCGCAAATCAGCGTATCAACCGCTGATTTACAGCACGTTAGGAAGAGTGAGTTCCAGTCGCCGCGATTACGGGGGGCGTGAGGCGGGTTACTTCAAGACGAAAACCAAGCGAGTCTGTGATGTTCCAGTCGCCGCGATTACGGGGGGCGTGAGGCGGGGTGACCTTGGCGTAAATTTTCAGCAGGTCGATCGTTCCAGTCGCCGCGATTACGGGGGGCGTGAGGCGGTCTAAGATGGCCATAGGGTTATCTTTGTCCGCGAAGTTCCAGTCGCCGCGATTACGGGGGGCGTGAGGCGGCGAAGCAGAAGTATTTGGCGAATTAGTCAGTCGAAGTTCCAGTCGCCGCGATTACGGGGGGCGTGAGGCGGTGCTAGTAGTGGCGACATCTATGACTCTCGAACAAAGTTCCAGTCGCCGCGATTACGGGGGGCGTGAGGCGGCCTTCATGACCCGTAAAATGTCACGATCCCAAATGTTCCAGTCGCCGCGATTACGGGGGGCGTGAGGCGGAGGGTTGAACCCCTTGTATCCAAGCAGTGTTTTTTGTTCCAGTCGCCGCGATTACGGGGGGCGTGAGGCGGCCTGAAACCGGTTTCGTTCCGGTCATGCAACGAGGTTCCAGTCGCCGCGATTACGGGGGGCGTGAGGCGGTTCGGGATGCCGAACGCATCGCCGCCCAGATAGAGTTCCAGTCGCCGCGATTACGGGGGGCGTGAGGCGGGAGACTCCTGCTGCAAAAGGCCTAATGGGAATTGGTTCCAGTCGCCGCGATTACGGGGGGCGTGAGGCGGGTAGGGCGCGTCCGTTTTGCCGTGAATGCCAGGCAGTTCCAGTCGCCGCGATTACGGGGGGCGTGAGGCGGCTTTGGCTGTTCGCAGCATGAACAAATTTTTTGCAGTTCCAGTCGCCGCGATTACGGGGGGCGTGAGGCGGGTCGAGTTTTGCGGCAAAGTTCGCCTTCACGTCCTGTTCCAGTCGCCGCGATTACGGGGGGCGTGAGGCGGCGTCAAAAGGAAAAGGCTGGAAATGAAAACCACCAGTTCCAGTCGCCGCGATTACGGGGGGCGTGAGGCGGATTGTGCCGTTCCACGGGATCCAGAACACCGTCGCGTTCCAGTCGCCGCGATTACGGGGGGCGTGAGGCGGCAAGTGAACAAAGATGATAATGTCTATAAATTTTTGTTCCAGTCGCCGCGATTACGGGGGGCGTGAGGCGGTGCATGAGATTTGCGGACGTTTCATTGCGGAGTTGTTCCAGTCGCCGCGATTACGGGGGGCGTGAGGCGGTTTTCTCCGGCTGTCTGTCGATGCCGACTGGCGGTTCCAGTCGCCGCGATTACGGGGGGCGTGAGGCGGTTCCGACTATCAGCGGTGGTATTTCGGAAATTTATGTTCCAGTCGCCGCGATTACGGGGGGCGTGAGGCGGGCAAATGCTGTGTAATCTTGCTCTGGTGTGCCAAAGTTCCAGTCGCCGCGATTACGGGGGGCGTGAGGCGGCGTCTGTCTGCGTCGTTTGAATAGCCATGATGTTTGTTCCAGTCGCCGCGATTACGGGGGGCGTGAGGCGGCTTCTCGGACATGCCTGCGTTTGTGCTGTCGAGAGTTCCAGTCGCCGCGATTACGGGGGGCGTGAGGCGGTTCATGTGAGAGAAATCTATGTTTTCTTGAATGAGGTTCCAGTCGCCGCGATTACGGGGGGCGTGAGGCGGTTGCGGGTCGCCATAGACGGAGCGGATGAGTGCGGTTCCAGTCGCCGCGATTACGGGGGGCGTGAGGCGGTTCGGCTTGTCCTTCTAGGGGAACGCACAAGTGGTTCCAGTCGCCGCGATTACGGGGGGCGTGAGGCGGGAAGCCATTACCTCATTCGGAACATTCAATTCCTTGTTCCAGTCGCCGCGATTACGGGGGGCGTGAGGCGGTTGCAAATATCTACTGACCAAATACACGCGCGAGCGGTTCCAGTCGCCGCGATTACGGGGGGCGTGAGGCGGGGTGAGTGAGCTGCGCGGCGAGATGAAGCATTTAAGTTCCAGTCGCCGCGATTACGGGGGGCGTGAGGCGGCAGATGTGCCGGGCTTGGAAAAGCGTTACCCGGATGTTCCAGTCGCCGCGATTACGGGGGGCGTGAGGCGGAGAGTATGTGCGATGATAACTCGACGCGCTTGCCGGTTCCAGTCGCCGCGATTACGGGGGGCGTGAGGCGGGTTCCAAAACGCAAATAATTTCAATTCATGAACCAGTTCCAGTCGCCGCGATTACGGGGGGCGTGAGGCGGACCAGTCATCAAAGGGATTACGACGATTTATTGGGGTTCCAGTCGCCGCGATTACGGGGGGCGTGAGGCGGGGCGACTGCTATACCACACCGGACGAGGTGACCATGTTCCAGTCGCCGCGATTACGGGGGGCGTGAGGCGGCCGATTTCTTTATCCGTGCCGCGCCGGGCAGCCGTTCCAGTCGCCGCGATTACGGGGGGCGTGAGGCGGTATGACATCAACAACTATGTCGGCGCGGGCATCGGTTCCAGTCGCCGCGATTACGGGGGGCGTGAGGCGGATTCGACAGCACCAAAAAAAGGTTGGTTGTGATGGGTTCCAGTCGCCGCGATTACGGGGGGCGTGAGGCGGGCGCTGACCAGCTATGTGAGCACCAACCAGTCCACGGTTCCAGTCGCCGCGATTACGGGGGGCGTGAGGCGGCATAGTCACCGGGTCCCTGCCATGTCTGAGCCATGTAGTTCCAGTCGCCGCGATTACGGGGGGCGTGAGGCGGTTCGGCGACAAGGATCTGAAGATCGAAGGCCTGATCGTTCCAGTCGCCGCGATTACGGGGGGCGTGAGGCGGCGGAACTGAAACAGAAGTACGTCGCCCGCGTGGTGGTTCCAGTCGCCGCGATTACGGGGGGCGTGAGGCGGGTGATCCCTGTTTGTCCTCCGGAAGAGGCGAGCAGGTTCCAGTCGCCGCGATTACGGGGGGCGTGAGGCGGGGCGAATCATGCAGGATTCTCTCAGGAATTTTCGCGTTCCAGTCGCCGCGATTACGGGGGGCGTGAGGCGGGTTTAAGCTACACCCGTTACGCGGATGACCTGACAGTTCCAGTCGCCGCGATTACGGGGGGCGTGAGGCGGGAGCAACAAGGAAAAGTCGCTTGCGGATTGTCGGGTTCCAGTCGCCGCGATTACGGGGGGCGTGAGGCGGAACAGTTGTGCCGGTGCGGCTCCAGGTTGGTGCGGTGTTCCAGTCGCCGCGATTACGGGGGGCGTGAGGCGGTCCTTTATTCATTTGGCTGGCGTGTGTCGCGGTTGTTGTTCCAGTCGCCGCGATTACGGGGGGCGTGAGGCGGCGTCAAAATTGGTTCCACCGTTGCGGATGAGTCCGGTTCCAGTCGCCGCGATTACGGGGGGCGTGAGGCGGTGGTCGGCGGTGACATCCATTGAAGCACAGGAGCGTTCCAGTCGCCGCGATTACGGGGGGCGTGAGGCGGCTCCGCAAACACGGAGCATTCCCCATCCCCGCGCCGTTCCAGTCGCCGCGATTACGGGGGGCGTGAGGCGGGTGAAATAACTGGCGAACGACCTGCTGGAACTCAGTTTTCATCGCGAAAATTTCCCCCCCTGTTGGCGGGCGCGGCCCATTGTTACCAACGTTTCGAGGATTTCCGCTACGTCGCTAGGTTTGGCGCGTTTGAATTGCTCCGCCAATTCGGCGGGCGTGACAGTGCCGTTGCGGTGCAAAGCGGTTTCGACCGCCTGCACCCGCTCGGCCATTTTTTTCGGCCAAATGGATTTGCCCTTGGGCTCGATGAGTTTGGCTTTTGATTTGTTTGCCGGCTTGCCAAACGAGAACGGGAGGTCAACCGGCAAAGTGATTTTTACCTGACCTTTGGTCTGATACTCCGGGCGCAACCAGTGGATGACGCCGCGCTTTTCCTCAGCGGCGCGCTCGGTGTTCAAAGCGACAAGTCGTTCAAGAATTTCTGCGTCCGTCAAACTGGCTGGCCAGCCGTAGGCCGCGAACACGGCGGCATCAAGGTCGTCATGCAACTGTTTGAGGACGGAAATCAGCCCTTTATCGTGAATCAACTTTTCCTTTTCGGCGAGCTTTTCGCCGGCGCGGATTTTTTCGAGAATATTATAAAGGCCCGTTAGCGTGAGGCCGTCCTTTGCCTGTGCCCGCTTGCGGTGGGCGTCCAATTCCTCGGCAAATTTGCGGATGGAATTTTTCCCTGACTCACCGCAAATGGGAAATGGAAACGGATCGAAGCATCTGGACTTGGCATAAACCGGGTCGTTGCCAACACCAAGCCAACTGCCCGCCGCGAGCGAATAAACGACGTGAATCCGACTGCTTAAAACGCCAAGATGGAAGCCATCATCCAGCGCAATTACAACGAGCTTGTTGTCTGGCAAAATTTCGGATTCCAGAAATTGAAATATGCGGTGTTTGGACGTTTCAACTGTCGCAATATAACGGGAAATCCCAACCAATGCGGGACGTATTTCTGTGCGGGGTCTACCAAAAATCCACCAGTTTTCTCTGATTGATTTATCACGGTTTGCATCACGCTCTGGTTTTACACGGGTTAAAACGTGCTGATACACCCCTGGATATTGGTCACGCACTTGATTTGGCGTTAGTCCAAACAAGTCAATAGCAAATGCTCCCCTCGGTTTGTCGGCCAAATCGCGTCCGTTGCGATAGGGGTGAATTATTTTTTCTAGGCCGCGAACTTTTCCGAGGCCAAGCTTCGCCGCCTCTTCCGGCGTGACGATGAATCCATCGCCAAACAACATCATACCTCTACTTGTAAGCTTTTCATTTGCCCTCAGTTCAACTGTGGCCGTTACATCCGCACCGGTGGTCAGGTCGGTAGAAATTTTTCCGTGTTGTGATTTGAATGAAACTTTTTCTGCCCCATCAGCTTCTGGTTCTTCGCTGGTCACTTCCAGTAGTTCGCCGGGATGTTGTCCCGCTGCACCAACTGTCATAGCAATTCGCACGGCTGCGCCTTCTGCCGTGTCCACCCAGGGATGGTCTGGAATGGCAAATAGCAACGATAATGGCGGTTGGGCGGATAATTGTGTCTGCACCACGCGCCGCCCAAAGGTCTGGCTCAAGCTGTTTGTTGTGATAAGACCGAACCGCTTCACACGTCCGGCGCGCGTGAGTTCGGCGGCCTTGTGCCACCAATACAAAACAAGGTCGGCAGATTCCGGAATGGCAGGATAAGTGGCGCGAAGTGTTTCGGCGTAGCCGTCCCCCAAATCTTCCCGCATCCGTGCCGTGCCTATAAACGGCGGATTGCCGACGATGAAATCGGCCTGCGGCCATTGTGCCGGTCGCGGATTCTTGTAAGTGAGCAATGGCACGCGCTTGGTCTCATCTGGAATTTCGCGTCCTGTCACCAAGTCGGTTTTGGTGCTTTTGCGATCCCAAACCGTTTTGGCCTTTCCAGCATCATCAAGCGTGGGGTGAGGTTCGCCATCGTATTCGAGGACGGCATCCCGGCACTGAATGTTTCTGAACGCCCGCAAAATCGGTTCCGGCGGCGTGCGTTTACCGTGCAATTTAAAATGCCATTGCAGATATCCAATCCACAAAACGAGTTCGGCTATGGAAGCGGCGCGGGGGTTGATTTCCAAGCCCAGAAACTGATGCGGGTCAATTGTGTGCGTTTCGAGTTCAAGCCGGAAACTCTCGCCAAACTGTGCGGCCGTGTCGAAGATTTCGCCTTCCAAAATTTTTAAATGCTGCAAGGCGACGTAAAGGAAATTACCAGAGCCGCAAGCTGGATCAAGCACGGTCATACGACAAAGTTTTTCGTGGAACGCATTCACTTCGGCACGGGCTTTTTTGAGGTCGCCCGAGCGGGCCTGGGTGATAGCAGCGGCACGGACATTTTCCCAATCAACGCGGAGCGGTTCAATGACCGTCGGCAAAACCAACCGCTCGACGTAGGCGCGCGGCGTATAGTGCGCGCCAAGTTGGTGGCGCTCGTCCGGGTTTAAGGCACGTTCCAACAGCGTGCCGAAAATGGCCGGTTCGACATTGCCCCAATTTTGCCGCGCGGCGTTTTTCAACAAACCGAGTTGCAGGCCGTTAATCGGTAAAACAGTGTCGTCGGCAAAAAGTCCGCCGTTGAAATGCAAAAGTTTTTTCCGCAATACAATTGAAATGCCCTTACCGGTGCCGGTATTCATTTCGCGGAATAGTTGCCGCATTAAATCTTGAAAGCCTTCGCCTGTAGGCGGGAGGGATTCGAGTAATTCGGAAAAGCTGTTTTCGGGTAAAAGCTCCACGTCCTCGGCGAACATGCAAAACAAGCAACGCGTGAGAAACTGGGCGACGGCCTGCGGTTCGTGGCCTGCCAGTTCAAGCGACTTGGCAAGTTCGGCAAGATGGCCGGAAACTTCGCGAGTAACATCGGCAGAATGTTTCGCCGGGTCAAGCGCGATGGGGTTCGTCCAGATGAGACGAAGCCGTTCACGGATTTTTTCGTCAGTGAGATCGGCAAGCCGGATGCGAAATGTGCGTGGGTCGGGAAACGGCAGGTAGGCTTTGCCCGCCTGCGAGAAATCAGCAAACACCTCGAACGAGTGGCCAATATCCACCACAATGAGAAACGGAGGGTTGTCATTAGGAATGGCGCGGACGTAACGCTCGGCCTGTCCGCGCGCCTTCATCATAGCATCATCCCAGGCACCAGTGCCGCGCACGGGCTGGGAGGATTTTTTCCGGCTGACAACCCCGGCTTCCTCGGCAGCAAGCTCAAGTTGCGAAGCTGCTGCCTTGGCTTCCTGAAACTGCTTGGATTCGAGGACAAAACAGGTGCGTTTATAAAGGTCTATGCGGCCATTGCTGGTCGTGCCGTCCGGGTGCTGCTCAACAATGGGGAACTCGAAAAAGTAGCCGTTCAAAGGCTGCGAGTCGGGATGCGGCACGCCGAGCAAATCACAAAGACCAAGCAGGAATGGCTGGGAGTTGGCCCGCTCGGATGCGCTGGCTACTGCCCAGTGTGAAATAAAATCCTGAACTTCCCGCTTCGGCATGATGGTGATAATGCAAAAAGGAGGTGCTGACTGCACGGAAAAACACGAGGCTATGCCTCGTGTTAAGTAATCGGAGGATTGGCGAACATTCAAAAGTGCCCGTCTGCAAAGAAAAATCCTGTCCGCACCGAATCCGGTTTGGGGAAAACCTCTCCAAGCTAAGGAAACGGAAGCAATTGACGCAGGAACGCGTGGCGGAAAAAATGGAAGTGTCCGCACGTTACATTCAAAATCTCGAAGCGGGAGATAATTTTCCAACTCTGCCGATCCTGGCCCAACTAAAAAGGGTCTTACATTGTAGTTGGGATGAACTCTTTGAGGGATGCGAGCGCGTTGCCAAATAGCTCCGAGCTACACCCTCTGGCACCAGACTGCGCGTTTTGTTTCCACAGATCAATGAGTTTGAACTGGCGCAAAAAGTTCTGCATCATAGCGGCGGCTCATGTCAAACCCGCTGAACAACTCCGGTATCCGGGACAAAAGTGTCTGTAAAATCTGGCACGCAACTCAAATTTTCCTTTTCCAATAGCCATTCCATGAGCACACACTTCCTCACCAATTTTGGCGAACACAAGCTGTTCAAGAAGTTTCAGGGTGTCTTTTCATAGAGGATTAAAGCATGAAGCCGGCACTTGGATGGACAATGCTGTCGCGGGAGGAAATGCGGCAGGTGGAACGCTCGCTGGCCAACAGCGAGCAGGATACCCGTGATGAGATCGGTTTTCTCCTGATTCATCAGGGCTTTGCCGACCGCTTTTTCCCCGGCACTTCGGTGCTCCATGAGCGGATTCGCTACGCTCTGTTCGTTCCTTGGCTCTATTTGCGAGCCGCCGAAAATCCCCGTCGCGGCAGTGACTTGGAGTCAACCATTCGCCATCTGCTCATTGAGTTGGCCCTTCGCCTCAAGGTAATTGGCGGCGAACCAAAAAATGTCATCGGCGGCGAAAAGCTTCACCAATTGACTTCCCAACCGCCGGACCGCGTTTATTGGAGCGCTCTGCGCCAGTGGCGTATCTTGCTTCCCGAAGTGGATTCGCGCGCCGAAGCCCTCCGCCGACTGAAGCTGGCTGGAAAGACTTCACTCAAAGACGATGACGGCGGCATGTTGGCGGATGACCCCGTCGAAGTGTTCTGCAATTTGCCGCCGTTACCGCCACGTTGGGACGATACTAAGGGACCATTGCATTTCAAAATGCCTCGGCCCGAGCGTGTGTTTCTGCGCGACAAACTCCGCCAACTAACCCGGCTGGATGGTAAGCCCACGTTACTCGCGCGCCTCGTCGCCTCGGAAAAAACTTTTCCCCAAGCAGCGATGGGCCTGCCTCCAGAACTCGATGCTCACGCCGCTGACGATTTGGACACAACCGCCCTCCGGGTCGCCCGCGATGCGGCTGCTCTCGCCGCCATCGGCCGTGCGGTGTATGGGGCATTGGTTGAGCAACTCATTGCCGCCGACGGTGGTGACGCAAACCATACCTATCGCGACCGGCTCGAAACCCATTTTGAACGGTATGCCGAGCCGGCGGGCCGTTGTGACCTGGATGCCGCCGAAAAATTGCTTCCCGAACTTCCCGTTTACGTTCGGAATGTCCTCCGCGAAACCCAGGCTTATGTGTTGGCCGGTCAGCCCGGCAACTTCGCGGACTTGCGGGCAGCCTACGAAAAATCTGAATACCAACGGAAGAAAAGCAGGGCGCGTTTGCTGCCAACGGAACGCGCCAAAGTGCGCCGCGCCGAATGGGAACCGGACCGTCATAACACGACACCCTTGCACTACCGTTGGCAAATTGTCCATCAGATGTTGGAGGACTTGAGGGACGAGCCATGAAACACGAAAGTTGGCCCACATTTTCCTTCACCGATATGCTCCGTCCTCCTGACGGCTGGCAGGTCGAAAATGCCATCCTGACGACCTATTCCGCCGACTTGGTGGTGGTCGTGACTGCTCTGCTGGCTCTCACCGGATGTGATCTGGATTACCGGCGCACAGGTAGTCGTGTTGAACTCGTGAAAGCAATTGAGGCGCTTCGCGGTCGGGTGCGCATCATCGCCCAGGCCAACCGTGTCGCTGTCCCTGAAAAAAACCGCCCCATCCTCAAACTGCTAGATAATTTTTTGGCCGTCGTCGAGACCGACGAGAACGAGAGTTCATGGCATCTCAAGATTGCGATGGTGCGTTACTATCGCACCAACGACAAGAGGGATCGCCAGTGGCGCGTTTGGCTGGGTAGCCGCAATCTAACCCATACCATGAATTGGGATGCCGGTTTGACCCTCACCAGTCGTGCCGATGGCCGCGGACATTCAGTGGCCGGTCTCGCCGATCTCGGCGCCGCGTTGGCCGCCCGCGTGAAACTGGCCGCGCTGAGTTCCGCCGATGTCCAAAACGAACTGGCGGCGTTGACCTGGGAGTGTCCCCCCGGCTGCGAGGTGCAGAAAATTAGTATGCTCGGACCAAATCTCGCGGCTGGCTTTCCCACGCCACCCGCCGACACGGACCGCGTTCTCGTCGTCAGTCCTTTTCTTGACCCAACTGCGGATTCAAGCATCGTGCGGCAAATTGCTCAATGGGGAGGCCCCCAAACCCAACGCACGCTTATCTCCACTGCATCCGAATTGCAACGTTTGTGGGAGGCGGATTCGGGTGTGTTCAATGGTATTAAGGTTTGCACGCTCCCGTTTCCAGAATTGCCGGTTGAGGGCACGGAACTGCTCGCAGAGGACACCCCTAACGCCGCCGTGGAAACGGCGGAGGGTGAGGAATTGCCGCCTGCCGGTCTCCACGCCAAGCTGTTTCTCGCCGCCAATCGAACACACCGTCAGCTCTGGATTGGCAGTGCCAACGCGACTCGGCGCGGTTGGGACGGGCGCAATTTCGAGGTCGTCGCCGCGACGTTGATCGGACGCGATGCCGCCGATGCGCTTTTGGAATTTGCCGCCAGCGGCGAGGAGTTTAAGCCCAGTTCGTCGCCCTCTGTCGTTGACGAGAACGAAAAAACCATTGAACACGCGCGGAAGCTTCTCTCACGTGGTTGGTCGCTCCGCCAAGAAGTGCGCGAGGATGAATCGTGGATTGTCGCCTCATCGCCCCCGCCGATGGCCGGTCTCGCTGTCCGTCTTGAGGTCGCGGCTCTTGGCGGAACGTGGACCGTCTGGCCCGACGGCGACAGTCGTTTGTGCCTTTCAGGCTTGCGCCGGACAAACCGTTCAAATCTGCTTCAGGTCCGCTTGTCCTCGGGTGACAGAATGTGCGAGTGGCTCCAGATTGCGCCATGCGACCCGCCCCCGGATGAAGCGCGTGATCGTGCCCTCATCGCCCAATATCTTGACCCGCGAACTTTCCTTCTTTGGGTGCGCAGCCTGCTCGCCGACGAAGACACGCATCCAAACGACGCCGATTGGGATGATGATGGCGACGGCCACCGTGGAAAGGGTGGTCATGCGGACAACAGGCCGGACACAGGTCTGTTGCCGACCGTGGAGGAAATTTTGCGGGCATGGGCGCGCGACGAGGCGGCGTTTCACGCCGCCGATGAAAAAGTCAGAGCTTACCTCTCGGACCTGGAACGTCGGGCGGCTGAAAATAATCGGCCTGCCGATATGGAATTGCTCCAGACATTCCAGAAAACCTGGAACACGCTGGCTGTGGAACTGCGATGATCACACGCCAGATCAGCGAACCCAAAGGTTTCCAGCGCGCTACCGCGCAGGCTGCGATGGCGACTGTCACCGCCCCCGAAGGGCCGAAACGATTCTTGATTGCCGACGAGGTCGGGCTCGGCAAGACAGTTGTGGCTCGCACAGTTGTCGCTGAAATGATGAAGGGGAAAAGAACCCCTTTGGTTGTCTTTTATTTCGCCTGCAATCTTAACATTGCTCGCCAAAACCGTGCCAAACTGCTGGAGATTCTGGACACCGAGGACGATCAGAATTCGGCAGCATCCCCGGCCGACCGCCTGACCCTCGCGGCCCATTCAGCCAAGCGCCCGCGCCACGAACGTCTGCACCTTTATACTCTCACCCCGGATACATCCGTGCCACTGTATCGCCGTCGGGGTGGATTCGGCCGCATGGAGGAACGGGCGCTTATCTTCCGCCTACTTTCTGCACGTTTCCCGTCTCTTGACACAAAAGCCTTTTCGGATTTCTGCAAAGGCACACAAGCCGGCAAAACCGGCTGGACGTGGGCGCTCGCCCAGCAGGAGGCAATCGCTGGCGTACGTGAAATTCAGGAAGCTTTTCTCGAAGCCCTCGATGGCGACCAAATCCTTAATCTGCCCAAGGTGGACGCCGAATCCATTGCTGAGGCCATCAATCAACATACGAGATCACGCCTCATGGGCAGCTTGCGCACGGCCCTCGCCTTGGCGGCACTCCGGAGTGTGCAACCTGATTTGATCATTTTTGACGAATTCCAAAAATTCCGTGAGCTCCTGATTGACCCGCAACCAAAGCCCGGCAAGCCGAAAGTTTCGCCCGATCTGCTCACCCTCGCGTTGCGCGGTGGAGTTAAACTCAGCGACCCCGCGTTGCTGCTTCTCTCCGCTACACCTTATCGCCCGTATTCCACCCGTCAGGAGGAGCGCGAGGGTTTCTCGCCTCACAAGGAGTTTTTCGAACTGATAAATTTTCTCTTTGGGCCGGATAGCCAAGAACCGAAAAAAATCGAAAAGGCACTCCGGGAATTTGGCGTCGAGATACTCGCCAAATCGCCTGCGTTTGATCGGCTGGCCGCCTTGAAGACCGAAATCCAGAACCGGCTCCGTCCAGTCATGAGCCGAACCGAGAGGGTCGATCTGATGTCCGCCGTTTCATCCCCGCAAACCAGCCACCCGCGATCCGAAATCCTCCCGGATGATTTGCGGTTGTTTAAGCATTTTGTGGCCCGATTGCGGGAAACCTCGCGACGCAAACGGCGGAAATTCGATACAATGAGTTACGCCGTGCCCTTTTGGCTCTCGATTCCATATCCCATCCAGATGCTGGGCCGGAGTTATGTCGCTTGGAGACTTGCTGCCAAAAACAAACGGCGGAGAAACGAGCCAACCCTCCGGCAGTTACACCGCGATAATCTGCAAATTCCAGCCACGCTGCCGCACCCGCAACTTCGCGTTCTTTCAAAGATTGTGAATTCTCCCCGCTTGTCGTTGCCCTGGGTTGCCCCCTCCATGTCGTGGTGGAGTTTGCAGGGGCCATGGGCGAAACCGGAAGCGAGCGGAGGCAAATTGCTCGTATTTTCCCGCTTTAGGGCAGTGCCGACCGCGCTTGCCAGTCTTTTGAGCTTTAATCTTGAGGCTTCGTTCGCCCACCGTCTTCGCCGCAATTACCGCTTGGCTGGCAAGGCTCAGCCCCTCCAGTTCAAGGATGACCGGCCAACGCTGCCCGCGCTATTCTTCCCGTCGCCGACCCTCATTGCGTTCACCGACCCTCGCCTCAAACCGGCCTCCAAACTTGGAGAGGTCCGTGCTTCCATGCGTAGCCAGGTTGGCCGATTAGTGCGCCAGCAATTCGGTTTCACAGTTCGCAAGCGCGGAGGATGCCGTCCGCTATGGAAACTCATTGCGGCGTTGGAATATCGCCGTTCCCAAATCTTGGAGAATCAGGACCTACCGTCTTGGGACGAAATTCGTGAGCATTGGCTCGATGCCGCCGACGAGCAACGGCACATCATGCGGAAAGTGCTCAACCAATGGAGTCACTTCGCTAGGCAGGAGATTGATTCGTTTACGGAAAGCGAGGTTGCCGCCCTTGCCGAATTTGCCTTGTCCGGGCCGGGGGTGGTGTTGGGGCGGGCGCTTTACCGGTTTGACAAAACCTGTCTCCAAAATTCCCGTTACTTCAATCTGCTCGATGCCAGTTGGAATGGCTTGCGCTCCTATCTGAACCGGTCGCTCTTTCTTGCCGCCCTCACGCGCCGTGGCCAGAAATACACCAAGGCCATCCCGGAGGCGGTCGTCGCCGGCAATCTTGAATCGGTTCTCGACGAACATCTCTGGGTGACCAGCCGGTTGGACGCCGATGCCATCGCGCGCTTCTGTGTCAACTTGCACAAAGTCCTCGGTTTGCGTGACGGTCGTCACCAGGTTCACGAACCGGGAGCGGATGGCTTTCATCTGCGCTGCCATGCCGCTATGCCGTTTGCCGACGCCAAGGTCGCGAGCGCAATCCGCAACGGCGAAGACCGTTTGCGCACCGACGATCTCAGGCGCGCTTTTAACTCGCCGTTTTGGCCGCACGTCCTCGCGACCACGTCAACTGGTCAGGAAGGATTGGATTTCCATGTTTGGTGCCGGCAACTCTTGCATTGGGATCTTTGTTCCAGTCCCCTTGATCTGGAACAGCGGGAAGGCCGCATCCAGCGTTTCGGCGGATTGTCCGTTCGCACCGCGTTGGTGGATACGCTCCGCACCCACTCGATGGATGCCGACGGGGCAAATTTCAGCCCGTGGTTAAGGCTCGAAACACACGCGGCGGAAAAATTTAAAGACGACCCATCCGGACGCAGTCCTTGGTGGTCATGTCCCGGCGAAAAAATTGACCGCCTGTTCGTCGTCCTACCGCAGTCGCGGCAGACCACCCGATTTGACCGCTTGAGTCGTGAGCGGTGGCTCTACCGCCTTGCCTTGGGCCAACCCCACCAGCAAGATTTCATCGAAACCGTTTCCCAGCTTCCCGATGACGGGCGGCACAAATACGCGTTGTGCCTTTCAGCGTGGAAGAATGGAAAGGCATAACTGCCTGCCGGTATTGCTTAATATATTCGCGCTCATCCACGGCTCGACTGCGTGCCGGGTCACCGATATGGCCCTCCACATTTTGACTTTCGTAGCTTTCCAACGAAGGCGGCCTAACTTGCTCCTTGCGGGCGTACGCATGGTGAATTGCCTTGCTGTTATGGCACAATTAAAATGCGATCATCTGTCGTGGGAAAATTCGGAACCAGAATTCCGGTTGGATTTTGCATCCGCACACCGAGCGTGCCTCGTGCCTCCATTATATGGCTCGCTCATGCCGTCAAGGTTGTGCGCCCTGCCGCCCGTCGCCTCCACCTTGACCGCGTTCGCTTCGCCATGGGTTGGCACTTAGGAATCACGCTCGGAGTCTGCATGTCTGGTTTCAAAATTCATGCGCAATTCCGAACAATTTCAGGATGTTGTTTGTGGCGGAAAAACTATCTGATTTTCACGGAAACAATTTTAACCTATTCTCGGCCTGCGATGCACTTGCCGATTAACATTGATGACGTTTTGCACGGACAAACCGTGGAGTGGGAGCGTTTAGAATTTAAGCAGGGCTGGAACCCGGAGGCCGTCCTGCACACGATGTGCGCCTTCGCCAATGATTTTCACAATCTGGGCGGCGGCTATATTCTCATCGGCGTGGCAGAGAATCAGGGACAGCCAATTCTACCACCGGCGGGATTGCTCGCCAGCAAACTGGACGCCATTCAAAAAGAGATTCTAGAAATCGGGCATCGGATGCAGCCCCAATACCATCCAGTGATTGCGCCCTGCGTCGTCCAGCTAAAACACGTTCTTGTGTTGTGGTGTCCCGGCGGACAGACACGTCCGTACAAAGCGCCCGTGTCACTGGCGAAAGGCAACCGCGAATTCGCATACTACATCCGCAAAGGCTCGGCCACCGTCAGAGCCAGGCATCAAGAAGAAGTCGAGTTGGTCAGCTTAGCGGCCACGGTTCCTTTCGACGACCGCATTCATCACCGCGCCTCCTTGAGCGATCTCAAGCTTCCGCTGATTCAGAACTTTCTGCGCGAGGTGGGCAGCGACCTGTTGGCCGATTCCAGCACGATGGATTTTACCCAGTTGTGCCGCCAGATGCGAATTGCAGATGGCCTGCACCCGTTGAATGTCGGCCTGATGTTTTTCAATCCGGCACCACAAAAGTTTTTCCCTCAAACACAAATTGATGTGGTGCAGTTTCCCGATGGTCCCGGCGGCGACACTTTCACGGAGAAGACATTTGCCGGCCCATTGGACGTGATCCTCAAAGACGCGCTGACATTTTTAAAAAACGCCGTGATTGAGGAACGTGTGGTGAAACACGGCGACCGACCGGAAGCCGACCGCTTTTTCAATGTGCCCTATGCAGCGCTGGAGGAAGCGGTGGTAAACGCGGTTTATCACCGCAGCTTCGAAATTCGGGAACCGATTGAAGTTCGTGTCCTCCCGGATGAAATCACCGTGGCCAGTTATCCTGGTCTGGATCGTTCAGTCAATATCAAGGAACTGCAATCCGGGCGCTTTGCAACCCGGCGGTATCGCAACCGTCGCATTGGCGAATTTCTGAAAGAACTCAGCCTCACCGAAGGTCGAGGCACTGGCATACCCAAAATGTTGGAGGCGCTGCGGGCCAATGGTTCCCCAAAGCCCGTGTTTGAGTCTGATGATGACCGGACTTATTTTCTGGTGCGCTTGCCACTTCATCCTGAATTCATCAAAGAGGCCAAGGAACGAAAACTTCTAGCGACCGGACAAGTCACCGGACAAGTCACCGGACAAGTCACCGGACAGGTTGCGGTAAAGGTTCTCCAATTCTGCGAACAGGCTCGCAAGGCGAATGAAATCCAATTGCTAATTGGCGTGAAACATCGCGAAACGTTCCAAGATAATTACCTCAAGCCGCTCATGGCCAAAGGCTGGCTGGCAATGACAATTCCAGACAAACCCCAAAGTCGGTTACAGCGTTACCGAGCCACAGAAGAAGGGAAGAAGTGGTTGCTGGGCGCAGCCAATCGGAATCCAACTTCATAAACTTGAGATCGGCAAACGGACACCAAAACGGACACCAATCGGATTAAAAACGATACGGGCGGATTAAACCGTTTTTGCTTGAATACCCAATGAAATCAGGCATATTAGAGGTGCAACGGCGGGGAAATCTGGCCGATTCCGACCCTCGCCTGCAAATTTTGACGCGTATGTTCAAGTAGTTACACGGGCGGGAAATAGCCAGCCGCCCCCGAGCGCTTTGTATAACTGCACCAAGTCGAGCGCGATGGTTTGATCGCTTTGCACCAGTGCGTCCTGCGCCGCGTAAAGCGACCGTTCAGAATCTAATACGCCCAGAAAAGGTGATTTGGCCTTGACTATTTTACTGCTGTGCACTATTTCCACTGATAAAGGCCGGTTTGGCTTCCGCTTGCCAGCCGCCCCCGAGCGCTTTGTATAGCTGCACAAGGTCGAGTGCGATGGTTTGATTGCTTTGCACCAGCGCATCCTGCGCTGCGTAAAGTGAGCGTTCAGAATCCAATACGCCCAGAAAGTTCGCCAGACCGCTATCGTAAAGCTGGGTGGACAGTTTCAACGCCTGTTCATCCGCCTGCGCCGATCGCGCCAGCGATTCGCGCCGGACTTGTTCCCGGGCATAAGCGGTGAGCGCGTTTTCAACATCTTCCAGCGCCACCAGAACTGTTTGCTGGTAGGCATCCAAAGCCTGTTCCTGACGGGCATTCTGCACCCGGACATTGGCCCGGATGCTGCCGGCCTCGAAAATTTCCCATTGCACGGTCGGGCCGGCGGACCAATACCGGCTGGCGTAATCAAACCAGTTGCCCGCCGATATGCTTTGCAAGCCGGCGATTCCCGTCAGCGAAAATTTCGGGAACAGATCCGCCTTGGCCACACCGATGCGCGCCGTGGCCACGGCCAGTTCGCGTTCGGCTTGTTGAACATCCGGCCGTCGTTGCAATAGATTGGACGGCAGTCCCACCGGCACTTCCGGCGGGGTCATGGGAATGGGTTTTTCAACGGACATTTCATTGATCAACGCGCCCGGCGACTGGCCCAGCAACACGGCCAGATGGCGGACGGATTCATCAAGACCTGTTTCCAGCGAAGGCACTTCCGCCTCGGTGGCCGCCAGCAGCGCCGCCGCCTGTTGAACATCAACATCGCTGCTTAATCCGTTCTCAAAACGGTTGCTGCTCAAGTCCAGGATTTCCTGCTGGACTTGGATATTTTGACGCGTGATGACGAGGCGTTGCTGGTAACCGCGCGTCCCGATGTAATTCCGCGCGACTTCCGCCAGCAACGAGATCAGCACATCGCGCCGGCCGTATTCGGCGGCGCCAAGTTCAGCATTGGCGGCCTCCACCGCCCGCCGGGTGCCGCCGAAAATGTCGAGTTCCCAGGCGGCATCGAAACCGGCACTGTAAAGGTTATAGTCCAGCGCCGTGCCGGGCGGCAACGGTGGAAAACTGTTCTGGCCATAGCGATTCCTCGAATAGGAACTTGAACTGCCGACCGAAGGCCACAAGCTGCCGTCGGCCACGTCCCGTCCGGCGCGGGCTTCGCGCACATGGGCTTCGGCAACACGCAAGGTGAGGTTGGATTGGATCGCCATCGTCATCAGCGAATCAAGATTGGTGTCGCTGAAATTCTTCCACCACTCGGCCAGACCGGCTGGCCCGTTCGTTTCGCCGCGAGCCAGCGGCGAAATCCACTGCGATGCCGTGTCTGGCTTGGGCGGCTGATAGTCCGGCCCCACGGCACAACCGGCGAGCAGAACCAGACACGCTGCCATCATGATGACTACGACCGGTTTCATGCCTTGCCTGCCCCTTCGTTTTGATTCGCGGCGTTGAGCAGGTGCAGGACGGCTTCGACGGTGTTTTCGTCGCCGTTGCCGGTGTTGAGCATGGCATCAAAGTATTGACGGTTCGGCCATTCGTGGCCGAAGTAATGTTTAACGAACTTCCGGCGATCGTCGTCCATGCTATCCAATAATTTGACGGCCTCCGCTTCGTTGCCGACGCGTTTGAGTATCCGGCGGAACTTAAGTTCGCGCGAGGCATACAGAAAAACCGAAAAAGTGTCGGTGCGCTGGCGAAGAAAATAGGGCGCGCCACGACCCACGATGACACACGGCCGGTTTTCCGCCGCTTGTTCGATGACTTGCTGGATGATGGACACGAGCCGATCCGTATCCAAAATGGCGAGGTCGGGCGACGGCAGGTTCCGGTCAAAAGTTCCGCGCCAGACAAGATTGATCAATCTTTGCAGCCAGGGATCGGTGCGCTCTTCATGACGCCGGCAGACGTCAACCGGGATTTTTGCGAGCCGCGCAATCTCTTCGCTCAAAGTTTCGTCGAACAATTTCCAGTTCAGGCGCGCGGCAAGTTTTTCGCCGATGGCGCAGCCGCCGGCGCCAAATTCACGATCAATGAGAAGGATTTGTTTCATATGGTTGCTGGTCGCTATTCCGCCGCGGTCACGGCGTGAATGGCCCGGGGTTTTTCATAAAACAGAATGCCAAAAACGCACATCGCGCAGATACAAGCCACCAGGAAAAACAGGTCGATGAACGCCCAATAGTCGGACTGCTGGAGCAGCGTGTGATAAAGGAAGCCGCGCGCCCGCGCCAAGGCGTCCACCGGGCTGAAACCCTGTTCAAAAACCTGCTGCAGGGCGGCTGATTTTTGCTGGTATTGGGAATTCAACGGGGACAATTGTCCGACCATCATTGACTGGTGGGCCTGCGAAAAACGTTCTTGCAGCGTTGAAACCAGGGAAAGGCCGATGCTGCCGCCGATGTTGCGGATCAGATTCTGGAGACCGATGGCATTGCCGATCTGCTCATTCCGCAGTGTGCCGACCGCCAGCGTGGTCAGCGGCACGAAAAGGCAACCGGTCGCGAAGCCGGCGAGGATGTTCGCCGGAATAATGCTGACCATCGCCATTTGCAAACTCAACCGGCACAAAAGAAAACTGGACAGCCCCATCACGGCGAAGCCAATCCCGGCCAGCAGGCGTGAATCAACCTTGCCCACCAGTGCGCCGACAAAAAACAGCGCGGCAAATGCGCCGAAGCCGCGCGGACTGACGCTTAACCCGGCATCAAAGGCGGTATATCCGAGCAGCGACTGGAGAAACAACGGCTGGATCGTGATCAGAGCATAGAGCATCATGCCGAACAGTCCGAACAAGCCGCAACTCACGGCGAAGTTTCGGTTCTTGAAAACGCGCAGATCCACCAGCGGATTTTTGACGTAAAGTTCGCGCACGATGAATCCGAGCAAGGCCAGGACGGAGACGACGGCGAACCAGCGCAACCAAATGGCCGAAAACCAGTCGGCATCCTGCCCCTTGTCGAGAATGATCTGCAAGGTTCCCAACCACAGCGCCACCAGGGCAAACCCCATCCCATCAAAGCGGCTTGGCCGTTTGGCGCGGATGTAAGGCGGGTCTTCCACCAGCCACGACATCAAAAAGAACGCGAGCACGCCCACGGGCAGGTTGATGTAAAAAGTCCAGCGCCAGGACCAGTTATCCGTCAGCCAGCCACCCAGCGTGGGGCCGAGGATCGGCGCGACCACAATGGCGATGCCAAACAGGGCCGTGGCCGCGCCGCGTTTGGCCGGCGGAAAACTTTCCAGCAGGATGGCCTGCGACAGCGGTTGCATGGCGCCGCCGCCGAGGCCTTGCAAAACACGCGCAGCCACCAGCGCCGTCATGCTGGTGGCCAGGCCGCAAAGCAATGATGCCGCCGTGAACAGGATCGTGCAGCCGATCAAAAAACGTTTGCGTCCAAAAAAACTGGAGAACCATGTGCTGGCCGGCAAAATAATGGCGTTGGCCACCAGATAGCTCGTCAAAACCCAGGTGGATTCGTCCTGGGTGGCGCCAAGATTTCCCGCGATATAGGGCAGCGCCACCACGGCGATGGAGGTATCCAATATCACCATGAACGTGGCCAGCATCACCGCCAGCGCAATCAACCACGGATTGGCGCGCGGCCGCCAGGGCATCGTCGCAGTGACATCCGTCGCGTTCATTTAATTTTCACCTTTGGCATGACGGACAAGCCGGGAGAGATGTCGAGATCATCCGGCAACGGTTCAGCAAAAACAATTTTGACCGGCACGCGCTGGACAACTTTCACATAATTGCCCACGGCATTTTCCGGCGGCAGCAGACTGAACCGCGCACCGGTGCCGGCCTGCAAACTGTCCACCCGGCCTTTGAACATCCGGTTGGGATACGCGTCCAGTGACAATTCCACCGGCTGGCCCGGACGCAGGGAAGTCAACTGGGTTTCCTTGAAATTCGCGACCACCCATACATCCTTCGGCACAAGCGTCAGCAAAATCTCGCCGGGCTGCACATAATTCCCCAGTTGCACCGTGCGGGCGGTGATGCGTCCGTCGCGCGGGGCAACGATTCTCGTATAGGAGAGATTCAACTCCGCCTGTTGAAGTCTGGCTTCGGCCTGTTGGACGGTGGCGTTCGCGGTTTCAACACCCGCTTGACTCAACACGACCCCGGCTTCGGCAGCTTTGGTCTGACTGCGGGCAGCTTCCAGATCGGCGGTGGCCGCGCGCGCCTGGGCTTGGGCCAGATCAAATGCGCTTTTGGATACTGCCCGGCTTTCCACGGATTCATAACGCTGCAGATCGTTGGTCGCCCGCTGGGCTTCCGCTTCCGCCGCCAGCACTGCGGCCTGCGCCTGCGCAACTTTAGCCTCGCTCACTTTGACCTGCGCCTGGGATTGATCGGTCTGGCTCTGTGCGGCCGTCAAATCGGCGCGGGCCTGGGACAAACTTGCCTCGTAATCGCGCGAGTCGATCTCCAGCAGCACGTCGCCGGCTCTGACCTCCTGATTGTCCGTGATCGTCAGCCGGGCAACTTGTCCGGGCACGCGCGAACTGATCATGGTGACGTAGCCGTCGATGAATGCGTCGTCGGTGGATTCATAGGGCGCGATGAAAAGGGAATAATAAAAAATCACTGCGAGCAGCGCCAGCAACGCGGCCGCGCCAGCGAGAAGCAGTTTCGTTTTGCGTCCCCGTTTGCGCGGCGGGGGTGGCATGATTTCTTTTTCCAAACTGCCCGGCGGTTCGGCTTTGCTGTTTTCTTGCTCCATAATTTCCATTCTGTTTAATGGCAGTTAAAGTGCAACCAGAAAACCATGACCGGTCGGTTTGATTTTCTCCCGCTGACATTTGAATTCAACCTTGCCGGTGAGTTTTGCCCGCGCCAGCGGGCACCGGAGAGCGTTCGCACCGGTTTGGACACGCATTTCGTCACCTGACGCTACGCTCGGTGACGACTTTGGTCGCAGCGCAACCAAAGCCACCCCCTCACTGTTCCAACAACTTCAACTGTGCCAATATTAATGCAATCTGCCATATTTGGTTCACGACGGATTCCCCGTCGTTAATCCAATGCGAGATTTCAGGAAAAACAAGCCAGCAAATTGCGAAGTTTTTTAACCGCCGTATTTCGGTGATGCGCTGCAAGAATCTGGCAGCCAAGCTTCAGCGAAAGTACCAATCAATCTGCTCTACGATCCGTCGCACCAGGCGCGGGCGATCATTCTCCTCCGGCGGCGGAATAATCCGGCTCCATTCAGCAAAGGTAGATTCAAGATCGGCTGACTTCGGAAAATGGCCGGTTTCGATATAAACCGCCACGCGTTGTAATTGCCTGGCTCCACTCGCCCGCAAGGCAATCTCGGCCGCCTGCACTGGCGGGCTGAGCAGTTGCCATTCTTCCTGTTTTGTTTTGCTCCAAATGGCGACTGACATCAGGCAAAGCACCTGGGTATTTGCGGTCACGTTTTCAAGCGTGGAAATCGCGATGCCGCCCTGATGGCGGACGACAATATTTTCGATGCCAACGAGTTCCGAGAGCCGCAAGGTGTTGTCCAAGTCTTTGGTAATGGCACCGCGCATCTCTTTTACGGCTGCGCTTTCAGCTTCGCTGACCAAGCTGGTCCCGGGAATCAGCAGAAGCTGGGAGAGATTGCGCAATAACCGGGTCAACGTTGTGCGCAATCCATCAATGGCATGTTCCGGCCAGACATAACGAAGGATGATGGATGAGGCAACGATACCGAGAATGATGCCGGCCAGACGATCCCGGATCGTTGTAAAATTGGCTTGCGGCGCAAACCCCTGGAAAACACACAGGAAAAAAGCAAAGGCGGCTTGCGGGCCGGCATACGAAAGGCGCTCGGTACCGGCGGTGATCCAACCGATGATCGCCGCCCCTGCCGCCGTAAGCAAAATGAGCGAAGTAAGACTGTCCATGTATGGAATGCAAAAGAAAATTGCCAGATAACCCAGCGAGCCGCCGATCGCGCAGCCCAATAACCGCAACCAACCGCGGCGAATGGTCGCTCCCGTATTTTCCAAGGCGATGAAGCAGCAGGTCAGGAAAGCGGTGTTCAGCCCGGGCCAGTTAAGGCCGGAATAAATCACATAGCAAATCATGGCCGAAGCGGTGACTTTCAGCGCAAATTTCTGGTGGGAAGAATTCGTAAAGGCATCCGCCACGAAAAATCGTTTTCTTTCCTTATTAACGACCGGCGTCGCATCTTCGGTCACATATCGGATCAGGCCATCGCGGAAGGATTCGACGGCAAATTGAAGTTCTCGCAACTGCGGGAGCGTTGCCTTGGGCACGGCGGATTTTCTGGGAAGCAGGACCGGATCGGGTTCAGGCAATATGGCGCTGAGTCCGACGATCTCCACCAATAATGATTCCGCACAAGCCAGATCATCCGCCGCAAGTGGCTGGGACTGTCTAAACTCCAGGGCGGCGGTGGCGTAAAGCACATGCTCGCTGGCCGCAATGACGGCGACCAGCGAAGTATGGCGGCGTTTTAGCCGGAAGTCTTTCGCTTCCGCGGAATTTAACAACCCGAGTAAAGGGGAACTTCCACGCGTCGCCAGTTCCAACAAGGCCGGGTCGGTCTGGCCGCCGGCTGACCCTTCTTTGACGACACGTTTCAGCGCTTTGGTCGCGGTGTTGAGACGTTGGGTCAAGGTCCGCACCAGCACGGCCCATGGATCAGCCGGCAGCATCAATTGGTTGACGGCCATGGTGATCACGATGGGATAGACGAGCGCCATCCACAGCCAAAGCTGGCTCCGCACGAGTGCGTCCGTATTGAGTGCGCGCTCCGACATGACCTGGCTCAAGGCGGCAAAAAAGCCGAAGACAAAACCCAGCGGACCGAGCACCAGAACGCGGGACAAAAACATGCCCGTGAAAATAATAACCGCCATGGCGGGAACACGCAGTTCTGGGTAATCAAAGGTGTAATAGAAAAGAAACAGACTCGCGGCCGTCGCGATCGTACCTCCCAGGATCATGATTGTGCCCGTTGCCATGGTGAGCGCCCGGTTTTCTTTGGTGACCAAAAAAACGAAAAACGCGGAAATAAACGTTTGCGGCACTCGCAACGCCATCGCAACAATGATGACCAGCAGAACGGATACCACCAGGCGGATGGTCATCGCTTCGCGGCCTGGAAACGGCGCCATTTCATGACGCAGCCAGTTCAGCCAGCCCGGCCGGTAGCTTGGAAGGCGGGAAATATTGGCAACCACATTCACTTACTTGATGATGGCAACGGCCGATGCCCCCATGCGAAACAAATCCGGATCGGGGTTCTCGATTTCAATGCGCACCGGGAATCGTTGGGCGATGTGAACCCAGTTCAGTTCGCGCGGCACATCCGGCACCACGTGCGAAACATCGATTTCATCCTTCGAGGCCACCGCCCAGCCGATGCCCTGGACTTTGCCCGTGAAATGATGGCCCGGCGCCGAAAGCAGATAGACATCCACCGGCGAACCGTTCGTGAAGTGACGCAGTTCACCCTCGCGAAAATTGGCCACGACATACCATTTGCGCGTGTCCAGCAGGGCGAAGATCGGCACGCCCGCGCTGGCATATTCGCCCGCAGAGATATTGAGGTTGACGACCTTGCCCGGGAACGGAGCGATATATTTGCAATAGGACAACTGTAACGCGGCCAGATCCACGGCGGCGACCGAGCCCGGGCGTTGGGCCTGCAAGGTGGCCAGACTGCTCAAGCTGGCTTTGGCCTGATTGAAGTGCTGCTCCCCGGCCGCGAGCGCTGCCGTGGCCACTGCCATGGCGGTCTGCGCCTTGTCCACATCGTCAGCGGTGGCAAATCCTTTCGGCAGGAGCGGCAGCAGCCGTTGCAGATTGTCGTTGGCCTGTTTTAGTTCGGCCTTGGTTTGTTCCACGGCGGCGGCGGCGGCCTTGACCTGAAATTTTAGTTCGTCGTCCTCTGCCCGCGCGACTTCAATCTGCTGGTCGAGCATGTCCAGCGCGGCTTTCGCATTGTCCAAAGCCAGCTGGTAATCGGCGGGATCAATCTCAAACAGGACATCGCCCGCCTTCACGTCCTGGTTGTCCTGCACGTTCAATCTGATGATTTGTCCGTGCACGCGCGGCGCCACGCCGATGACATTTGCTTCCGCGATCGCATCGTCCGTGCGCGGGTGGCGTTCGACAATACTCCAAACACACAGGATCACCACGACGACCGCAAAGATCAGGGTGATGCTGATGATTCGTCCCGCGATTTTGCCCCATTCATCGGCGTTCAAGTGCGGCCTGGGCGGTGTCGGCGGAGTAGGTGGGGTTTCGTCCATAATGATTTCAGTTTTGGAAAAACAACAGCCAGAAGCTCAACGTGTAAAAAATCATCAGGCATAAGTAGATTAGTGGCGCCGGCCGCAAATGGGCATCCACTTTGAGCCCGATGAAAATCTGCCGGGTGACCAAGGTCAGCGCCAGCCCGATCACAATACACACGACCCACGCGGGAAAATAGGATCCCAGCACGTCCACCGTCGGCGAATGCGCGCCGGCCTGGCAACCGGCCAGCATCAGGCCAGTCAGGGGAAGAATAAAAGCGGTTCGCAGCAAGTTCATGGTTGTTGGTGAACAAACGTGGGTGACGGAGCCGGCCTGGCCAGATCCCCCACACTCAAGGCGAGCGCGGCGGAAGTGGTGTAAATCGCGGCACGCGTATCCACCACGATGCTGCGCGCGGCATCCAGATTGTGCTGGGCGTTGGCCACATCCACATAGGTGCCAAGCCCTTGCCGGTAGGATTCCAGCGCCGCATCGAAGGCGCTCTGGGCGGCGGAGAAAAATGTGGCCGCTGATTCCTGCTTTTGCAGCGCGGTTTTGAAGTCGGTGTCTGCTTTCCAAACCTCCCGCACGACCGTATCCCGCGAGTCGGTCAGCTCGCTTTCCGCCGCCCGCAATTCCGATCGCGCAATCCGCAATTTATTGATGCGCAGAAAACCGTCGAAGATCGGCAACTCAATCGCCACCCCGATGCCATAAGTGGGTTTGCTGTTGCCAACATAAGAGCTGTCATAGGCGTTGAGGTCCAGTTTTGACCAGCCGGCGCCGCCCGCCAGCGAGATTTTGGGGTAAAAATCTGCGTGCGCTTTCCGGACTTCCGCCTGACAGGCGCGCACCTTGACCAGCACGGCCACCAGGTCCGGACGCTGCGACAGGGCGCGTTCAATCAAATCGTCCAGCGAATCGGTGTTACCCTCCTCAATGGGTTTCTCCGCTATGCCCGCCACCTGCAACCGGGTGGTCGGGAAAATGCCCAGGCTTTCCACCAGCGCGACCTGGGCATCGCTCAAATCACCGCGCGCGGAATCAAGTTCGTAAGCCGCCTGCGCCGTTTGCTGCTGCGCCTGCAACAAATCGGTCTTGGTGGCCAGCCCGTTGTCGAACCGCGACTGGGCCGCCTGCCCGACGGTGTCCGCCGCGTGCAGGGAACTTTCCGCCTCCGCGACTTTTTGCTGCGCAACATTGTAGTTATAGAATTGCTGGATCACCCTGAAAACGATTTGCTGATGCGTGGCATTAAAACTGACATTGGCCATCATCAATTTTTCCCTGGCCTCCAGCGTTGCCGCCTTGCGCTCACCGAAATCAAAAAGCAGCCATTCCACGTTGATCATGGCGTTTTCCGTCGTCTCGTTACCGGACACAACCTCGGTCAACAGCGAACCCGGACCATGCTGGAAACCCGCCGCTGCCGAAGCCGCGAGATATGGATAATAGGCGCTCCTGGCCAAACCCACTGCCCCGGCGGCCTGACGTGCATTTTCCCACGCCACCCGCGTTTCCGGATGACTGCGTTCGGCAATGTCAATCAACTCCGGCAAGCTGTAAATTTTTTCAGGGTCAATCTGTGCCTCCGCCGCGGATTGTTCATTGCTGAAGGCCCCGTGCGCCAGTTGCTGTTCGTAATCGCTCAAGCCCGGCGGCGACCACGGCTTTTCCGGCGACGGTGGCACCACCTCTTCTCCGACGGTGCCAAGGCAGATGGAAAAGGCTAGAAACGTCGCCAAAAAAATATGGGTAACAACCAGGTCCGACATGCCTTGCTTTTTAGCCATATCTATTTGCGATTGCCAACGGGTGGGGATCCGCAAAATAAAGAGAGTCCTCGTGGCGCCGCAAAGCTGGCCGGGCGGAGCGGGGTGAGGGCTTGTCCAGGAGTGGTCATAACATTGGCCAGGCGAATTGAATATAAATGCACTTGTTTCATTTCGTTTACTGCAACCAGGCATCCAGGCTCATTCCTCCTGACCCGGATACCACGATAAAAAGCGCCCCGATTGTTCAAAAACTCCACGAGTTCATGCACGCGTTTTTCCGACGGCTTTTTCCAAAAAGCATGCACAATAAGAGTGGCTGGAAGAATGAATACGACAAGCAAAAAACCGTCAATATTGGCATGGAAACCAAGCAGCACAGACAGACCGCCCAACAGTCACAGCGATCATTTTATCCCAATAGGTTGGGTTGTCTTCATCGCAGTAGTTTGAGCGAAGCCTTGATAACCATCGTGACCAGCAGGAAAGCCAAGAGCCCGGCCACATAGAGTGCGGCAAACCAGAAAATGCGGCGGCGCTCGTTCATTCGCCCCATCCTTCCTTTGGCGTTTTTCCTCGAAAACCCCAATGGGGAAAAAGCGCTGTAACCAATGACTGCCGTCGTGACAAACAGCACGCCGACCACATCCGCAGCAATCCCTTTTGCAAAACGATCCATCGGGATAGATAGGATGTTGGAGGGCGCGCGTTGACTCTGATATCTAAAACCACGCGCGCTTCACAGAAACTTCCGGACAGTTTTCCAGATGCTATTCACCGGGGCAAAAAACAAAGGCCGCTCAAAGAGCGGCCTTTGCCATGTGCAAATCTCCTCAATTATTTCTTCGCCGCCTTGATCTTCGCCCAACGCGCTTTTTGAGCAGCCTTGATCCGGGCAATGCCTTCAGCGCTGATCGTCCCCTTCTTCTTGGCGACGGGCTTGGCGGCCGGGGCGGATTTGGCAGCGGGCTTGGAAGCAGCCGGTTTAGCCGCTCTAACTTTCGCCCAGCGTGCCTTAGCCGCAGCGCTAATTTTAGCTTTGGCGGCAGCGCTCATCGTAAACTTCTTCTTAGCCGGTTTGGGGGCGACGGGCTTAGCCGCCGTCTTAATGGTTGAAGTTTTGATTTTTGACCAGCGCAGTTTTTGAGCCGCGGCAATTTTTGCCCTGCCGGCTGCGCTCATTCCGCCTTTTTTCCTGGTGAGGTTCGCGGCTTTAACGACCGGAGCAGATTTTTCGCTGCTGCCAGTCAATGCCGCGAGTTGTTTTTCCAAGCCGGCAATCTTTTCTTTGAGATCGGCCGCTTGACGTAGTTGGGTTGGTGATAGATTCACAATACTCATAGTGGAATCATTAAAGCATTAGTCCAGGATTAAGGAAAGAGGAAAATATAAGTGTTATCTGTAAGTTTTGGACCCCCGATTTTGACCCCATAACCCCTCCCAACCAACCAGATCATCAGCGTGATGATAATGACCAGGTACCCGCGTTTAAATAAGTGTAAATCAAAACACTAACGATGATGAATATGAAGTGACCAGAGTTTTCCGGCCGCTTTTATTCGCGCGCAGCGGGCATCACCTTCAATATCGTGGCGACCCGTCAAGCCATGCATATCTGCTTCATTCTCACAAGACAGGTATGGATTGGAAGACGCCAGGAAT
>Ga0206850_10062_pt2 | contig 39271 bp, 46 predicted proteins | sample Alteio_BWOrgCont_16_FD_152885 | JGI IMG/M metagenome (GOLD analysis project Ga0206850, IMG submission 152885) | Enriched cells from forest soil in Barre Woods Harvard Forest LTER site, Petersham, Massachusetts, United States -... | ecosystem: Environmental > Terrestrial > Soil > Temperate forest >...
GTTTTAAAAATAATTAGTGTCGAATAAACACAGTTTATAACCGATTCCATTCCAAGGGGAACAGGCCAAACCCATTTTCCCTATATGCCCGGAGTAAGTTGCCTCGGAGTTCAATTACTTTTTTTGAATCAAATCCAAAAGGGAACAGATCCAGAAAAACCTTCTGAAATTGACTTTTGTTCCCCTTTGCACCTTTTTCGAGAATGGGCTGGAAAATTCAAAAGGGGAACACGCGAATATCCGGCATTTGGTTACCGTTTATGATAAGGTTCAGCTAAGGCGGCTATGATCGATCAGAAGCGGAGTCATCCTGTATTCGTAGGGGTTTCTGTCTTATTGCTCTGGTGGGGGAGCGGATATTGCAAGCCGCCAATCTTAGAGGAAACGCATCTTACCTACCACGCGACTGTTGATCGATTGTTGAATCCTGAAGTAAAACCACCATATCTAGTAGCTAACGATTCTGATTTTGTTAATGGAGACGTATATCATCTAGCTTATCCAAGATCCTACATCCTGAATAACCTTACTTGCTGGTCGAATTGGGGAATTCCTCCGGTATGTCAAACGACCATTTTTCATACGGACTCATCCACCCGAATCTTTGAACCAAGCCAATATCATCTAAACACCGATAATAGTGTCTATCCCGTAATACGGCGATTCATGGTCTCAACCTCAGATGAAAATTTCAAAGTGAAGAGGGTATACAGGCTTACAGATTCAGATTTGGTGAATGTTTTAGGCATTGATGATCACAACATTTCCCATATCCAAATTTATAAGAAGGAAAAATTGAGCAGAAGCTGGATCGCCATGGAAGACGGATATCTCCTAGTGCCAGTGTTTCTCGGAGCAATGTTATTTGAGTCGACAGTGGGAAAGCAGGAACTCGGCGGATACAGCTGGGGAAGAGTTGCTGGAGAAACCGGATTGGTATTGGGAGTGTATTCAGGCGCGAGATTAGCGGATTGGACTGATGAAACTCGAATTCAGGTGATCGACATCAAGTTCTGACCCAGACCCTCCCAGTAGACAAATAGGGAGAGTAGGGCCAAAAACCACCCTGTCCGGATATCCTTAGTTTTTTCGTAGAATTTGCAAACTGTTTTGAGGATTTAAAAACAATCCAAGTGAGGCTGCTCATGAAAAAAAGTGCCGTAATATTCGCCCTTATAGTTTGGACACTCTTGTCTATCACGGGTTGCAATGAAAATCCAGAATCTGGATCAGGATTATCAGGTAACCTTGGTGGAAGTGCGGGATTAATTGATCTTAATGAAAATCAAATTTTAAATAGTTCTGGAATAACGGTAAGTGCTGAAGGAACAGGATTCACAACCACCTCGGATTCTTCGGGAACGTGGAATATTACGTCTCTCCCACAAGGCACTTACAACATTGTTTTTTCAAAGTCGGGATTTGGAACGTTTATACTTCCAGATTTTCAGTTTGTCGGTGGTGGTCAAGCCAGTGCAGGACAAGTTTATCTTTATCAAATTCCAACATATTTCGTTAAAAAACTGTCAGATTCAATTTCATTCGATGAATTTGGCGATGCTGATTATGACATAACCTTTAATGTTTCATTTTCTGGAAGCATCCCGACAGATTCTGGTTACACCAATGCATATGTCTTTTTTGGAACCAATTCTTCTGTATCTTCCGATTCGAACAATTATTTGTATTACACTGAAATAGGAGGAAATGCTGGTGACACTAGTGTTTCTCAAAAAAACGGGTATGACTTACCAGAAATCCTAAATCCCGGTAAGAAAATTTATACCATAGCCTATGCCGGAAGTTATTCGCCAATAGAATTCACAAACCCAATTACAAAAAAATCGTCTTTTTCTGGATTAGATCCTACTCCCTCAAATATTGACAGCTTTGTGGTTCCATAATGAAGGGAACCGGACACAAACCTTGTCCAAAAGACATGTCCGGAGAACCACATTCATCTGTCCGCCGCTTAGACTACCTCTTCACCGGATAAATCCTCTCCATTTTCACTACTCGGACAGATAAACCATCCGTCCAGACAGATCCCATTTCAAAAAGACCTGTCCGCTAAATTTGGCGAATTCAGTCTAATTTAGTCGTATTAACCATACTGGACATATGGACAGATACATTTCCTAATAATTAGAAATTAAAAATAAATAGCCTATATGAAGGAGTACTAACCTATGAAGAGAGAAATAACAAAATCCATATGTCTTATGTGTCCATGTATCCGAAAGAGATATGGTCAAGACCCTGAGAAAGTATTTGAAACTAGTATTGGTTCTAAACATACCGAAATATATGAAAACTGACCCCGAAACCAAGAATGTCCATAATCTATTGAAATTAAAGGTGTTATGAATATTTTTGGGCAATTATATCATTTTGAATAAATACTTATATGGAACCAGAACAGATTCAAAATCAATATCAAAAGGGTGATCCTTCAAAGTGTTCTGGCTTCCTCTTTTTCATCAGAAGTCGATCACCCTTTTTTAACCATACAGCAAAAGCAGGAAGCATATGCAAACACAAAACCAAACCCCGTTAATACCCGTCACCATCGTAGACTCTGCTCAAAATCATTCCGGTAAAGGCAGGAGACTAAGCCAAATAATTTTGGCAGTCAAAGATGGACATCCAAAGTTCACAGAAACTCAGAAGCAAATCCGTGTTAGCAAGGACAATGATGCGAAGAAGCTTTTAAAGCAAACCCTTCCAGCATTTTCCCTTGGAAAGTACATGGATGATTACATCTCCTCGAAAAACTGCATCCAGTCGTTTGGCATGGTGATAGACATCGACAACCTAGACCCGGAAAAGTTAAAAGAGACCTTTACCCAAGTCAGTTCCATCCCGGAAGTCTATGCCGCTTTCCGGAGTCCTTCAGGAAATGGTATTAAAGCACTTCTCATTTTTGAAATTCCACTGGATTCGGCACTTTCTGGAGCCATTTCCCTGCCGAACTTCTACAGGCATGTTTACCGATACTACACCCAGAAACTGTTCAGGATGGAGAATCTGGACGAGAAAACCTGCGATATTTGCCGTTTGTGTTTCCTTGCCCATGACCCCGACCTGTACGTCAATCCGAACCCCAAGTTCCTTGAGGTAGAGAAGGATAAGTCGGCGATTCTGGCTTTCAATGAGATCCCCCCAAAATCAGTTTCCGTTCGTTCCCCAATCCCATGTGGCAATGGACAGGATTATGCCGAAGAACCCCTAACAGCTGGCCTGAAGGCAAGAATTACGGAGGCTTCCAAGTACCTATCTGACCTCTCGGAACCCGATTGGTTTAGAATCGCCCTCATTCTAAGAGCCTATGGCGAATTTGGCTGGCAGACGTTCCTTGCCTTATCTCAGGGAGGAGCCAAGTATAAAGACACAGAATCAGAGATCCGCAAGAAATTCGACTCAGCTGGCTCTCAATCCCCGACCGATGGGAAAGTCACCCTCGGAACTCTCTTTCATCTCGCCAAGGTAAATGGCTGGATTTCGAATCCCGCCTTCTGGGTCGCGGATGCACCCGAAGATGAATGCCCAGAAATCACATTCCCACCTTCCATGGTCATACCATTTCTTACTTCCCATGGCTTTCACAGATTCCAACCAAAAGACAGTGAACAATCATCCTTCATTCAAGTGGTGGAAAACATCGTTTATGATAAAACCCATGAAGAAATCGTAGACTTCCTACGGCATTACATTGAAACGAATGCCAAACCTTTTGAAAGGAAACTTGTCCTAGATGCTTTTCTCAATACCCATGAAAAGTTTGCAAAAAAAAGCCTTTTTAAAAATCTGGATATTCTCGAACCGAAGATTGTCAAGGATACCAAGGACACTGCATATTTCTTTTTTAAAAATTGCTGGATCCAAATAACCAAAGACAACTGTGAAACGAAATCGTATGCGGAACTTCCGGGTCATATTTTCGAAAGCCAAATTAACTCTAAAACAATTCAACTCACTAAAGATTTCGGAGACATGGAAATATTTATGCGCTATACAACTTCAGCCGGATCGGAAGAAATTAGAGATAAGAGGTACGACTCACTAAGATCCGTCATCGGTTGTTTGCTTCATTCCTACAACAACTGCGAAAAGGCATTTGTTCTGACTGACGAAAGATTTTCGGAAGACATTTCAGAAGCTAATGGGGGGACCGGAAAAACAATTTTTGGGGATTCAATAGGACATCTTCGGCCATCCGTTTCCATCAATGGAAAAAAATGGGACGGTCAGAAACAATTTGCATTTCAGGAAATCAGCGAACAAACTAAAGTCATCCACTTTAATGACGTGAAAATAGGGTTTAATCTTGAAGACATTTTCAACGAGGTTTCAACTAAAGTGTCAGTCGAAAAGAAAAATAGGGATCCATTTGCATTGCAAGGATTGGATAGGCCAAAAATTATTGTGTCCACCAATTTTAATCTAAAGGGCAATGGCGGATCATTCAAGCGTAGGATTTACACGGTTGAATTAAACCAGCACTACAACGACAATTACACGCCAATAAATGATTTTGGAAAGCGATTTTTTGACGATTGGGATCAAAAAGACTGGAACCGATTCTTCTCATTCTATTTCTCTTGCCTTCAATTTTATTTGAAGAATGGCTTGACTGAGGAAGTGAAGATCAACTCGGATAAGAAAAAAGTACAAGTTCAGGTTGGGGCAATGTTTTTCGAGTATTTCAACACGGATCGGATTGCAGACGTTATTTCTAGATCGAACAAGGCGGATGGAATCAACATTGAAACACTCTATCAGGAATACATCTCAGCCAATCAAAGAGGTACAGAAAAACTCACCTGCCAAACCTTCAGTCGCAATTTGAATTCCGTAATGAATTTATACAAAGTCGATGTGGACAAACAAAGACAAACGGTTAATGACAAGAAGGAGACCCGATATACCTACAGAACATCCTATTCAACTGATAAGGATGTCCAGATTGCTGTAAACGAAATGAGTCAGCCTACGAAATCCAAGAGAGAGGCAGCTTCAAGTAAGGGCGATGAGAATTATTTGGAGGGGGCGGCTTAGCTACCCTCGCCCTCATATTTTATCTTCCGAATTATCGCGACTCTGGAAAAGAGGTTCTATGGCGAAACGATTTGGCAAATACCGAACCATCTTGGCAATATCCCTTGTATCTGTCAGTGTCCCATTTCTTTGGGGATGCTATTATGGCAGCCTCTTAAGTTTGGCCCCCAAAAAGATTTTTGAAATTCCGTTTTCTATTGCGGATACAGTCACCGAGGTATTACCTGTGGATTTTCGAAATGCGGTCGAAGGTCATTCAAATACTTTATATGGCCCTTACAGGCTGGTGCTTGATTCGAAGATTTTGGAACAGAATACGGACAATTATTCGGCGTATGAATACCAGCGACTTAAGAATCATATCTCACCCTTTAATGGATTGGTCGTTCTCTCTTGGACTTGGAGCGACGGAAAAAAGGAAACCTTTTATAGTTCACCGTATTCCTTAGATTGGTTTAGAACGATTGACATAACATATTTTTGGCTTAAGGAAATTCATAGAGAGTCTGTGATGATGACGATAAGAGTCGTGACCCCTGATAGTGAACTTGCTCAAAGGATAGGACCCATAACACTAAGGCTGGAACTTGGTGGGGGAAAATAGAAATTGAATATAAGGGTTTTGATCGACCCCTATGCCAGATAGATTTATTTTGTAAAAAAAATTTTTTAAAAATCGCTCTCAAAAACCCTTTTTAAAAATCGATGGGTAGGGGGGTATTGGAGAAAAGAATTTTTAAGAGATGGATTTGAAGACACGAAAATAGGGTTGGTTGCTAAAGGCTGGCCCATATGGAACCAGAATTTAGGGGCCGGGGTCTAAAAGACGGTGGGATTTTATTCCATCTCTATTCTTAAAATCTCTCCTTCAGCGGATATCTTACCTTCCCATAGCTTACAGGCTTTACCCACCTGAAGCAACGGTTTCACCATTCCATCCCGATTAACTCAATCTCAAGTCAGACATTTAATTCCTCCCGAATAGCAGCCTTAATTTTCTTTGGGGGTAAGCCAAAACGGTCATTCTGGAAGATCGGTTTTCTAGCGTGCTGTATCAGTCGCCATTGGAGTTACTGCATTAGATTCTCCAAAAGATTGCGCGTAGCCAGCAAGACTGTTGTCTATCCCAGTCACCCAAAAGACATAAGTTTTGCCGTTGGTGAGTCCGTAAACTGTGTCGCTTTCGGAAAGCTGGGTGCTTCCCTGAACCTTCTGTATTGAAGAATAACCAGTCGCGGGAAAGGCACAACTATCAACTAGGTCATTGTATTCGTTTCCGTAGTAGTAGGCATAGCAATTTTCGTCCACATTTCCACTGTCCACATAAAATACCGAGTAAATGTCGTCTTCATAATTTATTGCAGCATTTGGAAATTGCCAAGAAACAATGGCCATTCTATTACCAGCAACAGCTACTATATGTGTTGGTGCGGGAACATATACCGTTTCAGGGGTCATATCTAGGAGGCAAGAGTTCAAAATAATTGCAATGAATAGGAATCCGATCCCCGCCAAAAGATTCAATCTCATCATTCTAATCCCCAACTTAAATCCGTTTAAAGCGTACCATTTCCATTTATTTTGGGATTTAGGTTGTATCCGGGATGACATGTAAAAGAGCAGGCCCATAATTCGTTATTACACTGCCCTTTACTGCACAATACACATATGAACTATCCAGCGATAACTGGGCATCAAAATATTTCAACGTATCGTTTGTCGCCCCCGAAATTGCGGTGAAATTTGAACCAACAATAGTTTTGGACTTTCCGATATACCACTGGTACGAATCTCCGGTAACAGCGTAAACAAAGAACGTCGCAGTACTTCCAACCTCGACGGTTACAGGTGCTGGTTCTGAGGGGGGTACCAGTGCTTGGCAAGCATGAATATCGCCTTCATCACAGTCTTCATCCAAAGCCGCATTATTATTACAGCCAATTAAAATTATTAGGGATGCGGCTAAACATCCTCCGATTAAAACCTTTTCTGCTAGATATTTCATCCGATTCATCCTTAAATAGCCTAATCCGGAATTACACGCAAAAGGACAGGTCCGTGAAACTGATTGCCCGATGGATTCGAAGTCTCACATTCGATGTAGGTGCTATCCTGAGAGAGTTGTACATCAAAGAGTTGTAAGGTGTCAGACATCGCGCCTTCTAATTCATTCATATCGCTCGGAGACTTTCCCGCGAACCATTGGTAATATGGCCAACTACCATTTACGGTGAAAGTAGCCGTTCCACCAATCTTTACGGTAACTGGCTGTGGTTCTTCAATGGTTTGTTCAAAGCAGCTTGTTAGAAGAAGGCTTCCTGAAATCAATCCACCAAACAAAACCTTCCGAATCATATCAGCAAGATCCTTTTTAAAAATGTCTATGCCCATTAGATGTTCTTAAAATCTACTTGGTAACCTGATTTTTCAAAGTATTTCTCAATCCCATTCATAAAACCCTTTGTTTTTTCAATCGTAACGTCTCAAAAACAGCTTCCCGAAATGCCCATTTGACCGTATTTTTAGGACATGGGTAGGGCAGGGAAATTTTGGGTGATCGCTGTTCTCTCATTGGGGACGACGATCTATGCCTCCACTGTTTCTGATCCTCCTAGAAATGTGATCGCCAAGCAAGCTACGTGTCAATGGGCGGATACAGTTACATGGACTGCTCCGGATACCGACGGAGGCTCCGTTGTCACAAGTTATCAAGTGACAGATATTTTGGACACGACCCTTCATTGCACTACCTCTGGATTGATTTGTGTGTTAAATGTGGATGAAGAACCTACAACGGTAATAGATAATCCCGATCCAAGCGTTGGGGCCGCATATACGGTAACGGCTTATAATTCAATTGGCAAAAGCAAACCATCTTCTGTTTCTGATACAGTTATTGTTGAGGTAAGTCCGTCAAGCCAACCAAACCCACCTACAGGTGTAACCGCTATTGCCGGAAATAGTCAGGCCACAGTTTCTTGGGCCGCATCAACTCCAGCTTATTGCTCATTGGGCGAAGTATTATATCAGGTTTTTACTCCAACTAATTCCAATGCAGTATGCACTACCACTTCGTTGACATGTACTGCGACTGGATTAACCAATGGTGTTCCATATTCCTTTTCAGTTAGTTCTCAAGCAAACAACGCTTACTATCCGTTTTATGGCCCTCTTTACTATTTCAGTGAAAACTCACAGCCTTCCGATACTGTTATACCATCTTCCGTAAATTCATTGAACAATATTTTTTCAATCAAAACTCATCCTTTCGCAATTCAGTCAATTGGCTCCTTCTTAATTCTTAGTCTTCCCCCAATTTCAACCAATGCCAAAATCTCCATCGTAAACCTCTTTGGTCGTGAAGTCTTAAGTCAAAATGTTGCATCTGGAGTTCGAGAAATATCTCTGAATACAAAGGGGAATTCGATTTCTCCGGGACTTTACATCATTCGTCTTACTCAATCAAATCAGGGTCATAGATCGAATCTGATAGCCGATGAAAAAGTTTTGTTGAGGCAATAAGGGATGAGACTTGCACTGAAATTTGGCGCAATGGCTTTATTTCTGGTCGGCGTTTCCCATGCCAGAGATTGGGGATTCTCTAAAGACACCGTCTATGGCTGGAATCCGGGGGGAGATACTGTCTTATTAACCAATCAGGGAACAGATTCTCTCAGAATCGATACGTTAAATTATGAAGTTGTTGAGCCTCCCGATCTTGTGGGTGTGCAATATTCATTTTATTACGAACCGCCTACTAATACATACTCATACTATGGAATACATCCGATTCCCTCTGGACACATAGACACTTTGTTTGATTTTTATTTCGATCAGGGAGCCATTGTTAAAGCCGCAGTCACTCAAGCGGAAGGCGATACAATTGTTGCTAGGTTATTTTTCGAAGCCGATTCTGACCGTGGAAGGGATACCTTGGTATACAAGGGTATTCAAATGATTTCTGGCAGCATTCAGTCCAGTAAATTTTTCGAAGACGGTCGGACGAATCCGGTATTTTACGATCCTGAAGGCAGAAGACAATATCCACCCTCGGCACAAATTATTTCAAACATTCCATTGCTATCCCCAAACAAATGATCTCGCATTATTTTAAGAACATGAGACTTGGAATGAAATTTGGCTCAATGGCTGTTTTGGTGGCGGGGATTTACACAGGCGCATTTGGGCAAAATCTTTGGGTAAAATTAAGCAGTGGGACCAAGCGGAATCTGTCTTCCGTATATTTCTTGAATCCTAGTATTGGATGGGTTGTGGGGGATAGTGGAACAATTTTAAAAACAGGTAATAGCGGAAATTCGTGGATCCCACAATCAAGTGGTACAACTCAGAACTTAAGTTCCGTCCAATTTGCAGATACAAATAACGGATGGGCGGTGAGTAACGGCGGTTTAATTTTGAATACCACGAACGGTGGATCAACTTGGACACAACAATCCAGTGGCATTACGGAACCGCTTACTTCTGTCCACTTTACCGATAGGAATCATGGATGGGTTTCATCATTAAATGACGCATATGTTCTAAAAACCACTAACGGTGGTATGACATGGAATCCCCAATTAGGGGGGTCGGAATCGGGGGCTACAGGATGGCAATCGGTCTATTTTGCAGACACGAATAATGGATGGGTCGTTGGAGCGGATAACTGTTGTGGAATCATTGCTAGAACCATAAATGGCGGAGTTACATGGACAGAACCTGATACAACAAGATTGCCTATCATTCTATTGGCTTCCACGTATTTCGTTAATGACAGCCTTGGTTGGATAGCGGGCTTGGGGGGAATTCTAAAAACGCGAAATGCGGGAATTTCGTGGGTTTTACAAGACACCGCCAGCCCAAGCTTCTCGTTTCATTCCGTTTTCTTTTCCGATTCCAGTGATGGATGGACAGTTGGAGACAGCGGTGTAATTCTCAACACGTCAAATGGGGGCAATACTTGGACTTCTCAATCAAGCGGGACCAACGTGGTTTTAACATCCGTTTTCTCTTCTAACGGAGGAAATGTTTATACAACCTATGTTGTTGGAGAAAATGGAACGATTTTAGAAAATACAATTGTCACTGGCGGCGATCCAATAGACATCGATCTCCTTCCCCTGTCTAAACACTTGCTCTCTCTCCATCTATCCCCAACCCAACTCTCCTTCACTTTGCCAAATTCCTTCTCCAATCCCTCCACAGCGGCCATCTACAATCTTTCTGGAAATCGCCTTATCGAAAGCCCTATTTCTAAAAGCAATTTCTCAATGCACATCGGAAATTTGGGTATGGGGAAATATTTTCTGGAGGTGAAGGATGCGAAAGACAGGATTGTGGAACCGTTTGAGATCAGTCAATGAGAGGGAGTTAAATCTTTTGAGTGAGGAAATAATTCATCATCGAGTTAGCCTTTATATTTGGTCCAAGATTCTTTATGCGGAGGAAATTGGAGACGCTCTTGGATTGCCATTTTCAAGAAAACATACGATTGGGGACAAAAGAAGCAAGTCTCCCATTTTGGTTTTCACGGATAATTTTTGGATCTTGGATTCAAAATTGGATGCTAAGAGACCTTTTAAAGACCATATTCAATCATTAATTAATATCATCTCTTCTTACGAAAAGGGATTAAACGAGATCCGTTCATCTTGTGGATTTCAATGCACTTGTATTTCTGAGGGTAAATCTCTGCCAATGACAACTTTCGATTCGGACTTACTTTTGAATTTAGGGAGGCTAGGTTTTTCACTCGATCTTGATCTGTATGTCTTTCCGGATGAATGAGTAAGAATTTTTCACTCTCTTAAAAGTTTCTCCCTAATCCACTCTGCCAGCCCTTTCCCGGCCTTCTTTGCCTTTTCTTCTAGGGCCTCTCTATCCGCCTCAGACAGCCTTATGTGAAAGACAGTAGACTTCCTTTGGTCTTTGGGGATACTGGGCCGCCCCCTTGGTCTGGGCTTGTTTTTGCCCTTCCGTTCTTTAACTGCCATGACAAATAATGTAACACAAATATTCCCTTGATTAATCTTATTTAATGTGATACATTATATTCAGTAATTTCAAAGACAAAAAGGATTCAAAATGAGCCGATTTTATACCATAGATGGGACCGAATATCCTTCAGTAACCACCGTACTTTCGATACTAGACAAAGGTGAAAATCTCTTATCGTGGTCAGCTGAACAGGCTTGCAAATACATCTCCCAAAATTTGAATTCAGGAATGTCTCTAGACGTGCTGTTTGAAAATGCTCGAATTAATTTCAAAGCTGTTCGCGATGAGGCTGGGGATATCGGATCGGAAGTTCATGGCCTAATAGAACAGAATATCAAGGGACAATGGGTAGATACCAAGAACCTTCGACCTGAATCGAGAAAAGCGTTTTTCGCCTTTCTTAATTGGAGGAGGGAGCATAAAGTCAATTTCATCCATTTAGAAATGACGGTGTACTCGAAGAAATTTGCCTATGCCGGAACCTTGGATACGGTTCTGGAATACGAGGGGAAACGCTTTGTTTGCGATTGGAAAACGAGTGGCTCCATCTATGACACCTTTCCTTTACAAGTTGCCAGTTACAGGGAGGCGGCAAAGGAAATGGGGATTCATACTGACGGGGAAATAATTGTCCGCCTTGACAAGAACACAGGCAAATTTGAAACGAAGGGATTTTCAGACCATCACGAAAAGCACTTCCAATCCTTTTTGCGGCTGCTGGATTTCTATTACACTTTCAAGGCCCGCAGATTGAAGAACAATCCTAGGACGATAGAAGGTGCTAGAATTCAAAATGCGGCCTGATAAAGTATTTTCCAATCATGTGTGGCCGCTATACCCTGACTGATGACGGGCTTGATCTTTGGAAGCTAATTGAAGACACAATTCCAAAGCCGCTCAGTAGGAACCTGACTGCGGAACAAATTTCACTCACCCTAAACGATAAGAGTCGAAGGAAATTCAACATTGTTCCTACAAGTGTTGAGCCAATTCTTTATCTACATGGTGATGAAGTCGTTTTTTCCCAAGCACATTGGTGGCTGCTACCGTCGTGGGGATCCAGTCAAGTCAAATGGCGAATTTCAGCAAAGGGGGAAAAGTCATTTTCTTGGGTCGGTCCTCCTAAAAGCCATTTCAATTCGAGATGGGATACCCTGACCAATTCGAGTAACCGATATTTGCATGGCCTTTTGGCTTCTAAGCGATGTCTGATCCCCGCTGATGGATTTATGGAGTGGCCGGATGATGCCTTGAGACCAAAAGACCAAGAAAAAATCCCAAGCTATTTCTCCCTTCATGAACACCGTCCGTTCTTCTTTGCGGGTGTTTACGATGAAGCGATTGATGATGAGGGAAAGCAATTCTTGAGTTATAACATCATAACAGTTCAGCCGAATGAGATGTTGAAAAAATTGCCCCACCACAGAATGCCGGCAATTCTAGCTGATGGATCAGTTTCCCGATGGATTTCCTCGGATGTCAATGCGGATAAGGCGGCAGAACTTCTCCGGCCCACTCTGGATGACCTGATGGTTTCCTACCCGATTTCGAATCTGGTCAATTCTCCAAAGAATGAATCTACTGAGGTCATAATGCCTCTAAGCAATCACAACGGGTAACTCATCCCACTGGGTCGTGAAGCTACCTGTCCTTTTTTCAAATCGTGGCTTCCAATCCGTGCGAATATGTGCCGTGGCAAAGCCAAGGGTATCGCGGCCATGACGAGAATTTATTTGATCTAGGGTTTTCATGAGTTTGCCTGTCCGATATCGATCCATGCCGTCAAACAACTCCCCCTGCACTTGGCTTTCGGGAACCAGTTCCAACAGATGGACCCCGGCTTTTTTGTATTTGAAGTTCGGTCTATAAATCCTTTCAAAGAGCATGGCCGCCTTGGAAATGATTTCTGGAGTGAAATTAGTCGGCACAGGAAATTTGGAAACGGCTGAAGCGCGATACTGGTTATCCTGAGATCGGAAAGGGTTGGTTTCAAGAAATACAGAGATGTTTCGGGCCGCCATATTTTCTTTTCTTAACTTGGCCGCAATTCGCTCGGCGTAATGGACCACCGACTCTTTCATTTCATCCTTGTCCTCCAAAAGTTTTCCAAAGGATCTGGCATAGGTCATGTTTTTTTTGTCGGGTCGGATTAGCTCTAGGTCTATACAGGAGATTCCTCGGAGTTCCAGAACCAATCGATGTCCCACGACTGTCATCCTATCCCGGATCCATTTCTCGTCCGACTCTCTCAAATCCCAAGCTGTGTGAACCTGATTTTCTTTAAGCCATGTGGAATACCTAGGACCAACACCCCAGACCTTTTCAATGGAAAGGCCCTTCAAGGAATTAGGGTCATTGAGGAAAAAGGTTCCCGACTCGCTTTTCTTGGCTAGGACGGAGGCAGCTTTTGCCAAAGTTTTTGTGGGTCCTATGCCGACTGACACTGGGATCCCTGTCCATTTAAGAATCGTCCTTCGAATTTCTTCAGCGATGGTAGGAAGACGTTTTAAGGCGTGTCCACGAAACTTCAGAAAAGCTTCATCGACCGAGTAGACTTCGTAGTCAGGAGTCCAGCGATCAAAAATCGACATTACCCTTTGCGAAATGTCGCCATATAGCACGTAGTTAGATGAAAGACAGACGATGTTGTGCTTCTTGACCAAATCTCGATGCAGGAAGATAGGGGCCGCCATTTTTATCCCCAGAGCCTTTGCTTCGTTGGATCGAGAAACGGCGCATCCATCGTTGTTGGACAAAACCACGACGGGTTTTCCGTTTAGCCGGGGATTGAAAAGCCTTTCGCAGCTGACATAAAAATTGTTGCAATCAACCAGAAAAAACATCGGTCCTTACAATCCCAGTGACTATTCCCCAGATCTGGAACTCGAAACCCGTCGTCACATCGATAGGCTCATAGTCTGGATTTTCAGGCAGCAGGGAAATGATCCCCCCTCTTTTGAAGAGCCGCTTGACGGCCAGATCTCCATTGACTGATGCTATGACGACGTTTCCATCCCGCGCCTCTAAAGACCTGTCCACCACCAGAATGTCCCCGCTGAAGATTAAAGGCAACATCGAATTGCCCTTTGCCCGGACATAGAAGGTGGCCGCTGGATGCTTTACCAGCAGTCGTTGAATGTCTAGGGTTGTTTCCACATAATCATCGGCTGGAGAGGGGAATCCGGCCGGAATTTGACTCAGGAAGAGGGGTAGAAGGACCGTTTCGTTCAGGGCTGGAGTCAGTACTTGCATGGGCCGAATATACTGCTATTTTGGGCAGCCTTAAATATGGCTAAAATTGTTCAAAAATGGCGTTATTAAACCATTACTGAGCCATTAGGCCATTCAAAGACTATCTCTTGAGGAGGTGTCAGGGCCATTTCAAGACGACCAAGGATAAGGTTTGCACTGGATAATTGATGCGGCTATGGGGATTGTGAAGGGGAATCGTGTCAGATAAACACTCAGAAAATGGTCGCGGTCGCTCAGAAAACGACAGCCATAGTAAACCATCAAATAAAAATTCAAACATGTGGGAGAAGGTAAAACCGTGCCTTGATGCTCTTGTTGCCGTAGCAGTGATTATTCAGGCCGTTGCCCTTATTCAACAAACAAAAATTATTGGCCGTCAGGCTACCATCATGGGAAATCAATCTATCCAAACGGACTCCATTTTCGCTTATACCAAACGGCGAGACGCAGATCAAGATCGGCTTAATGCCATTTCAGAACATTTTAGAGATTCTTTGTTAAAGGTTTCGACCGAAGCTGGAATCAAACAAGCGGATATTGCTTCTAAAACCCTCAAAATATCCGATATTTCGAACAGGCCATTTATTTCCATAAGCGATGTCAGATTTGAAAATTTCAATCAAGGAATGGCAGTACAGGTGGCAATTATTCTTGAAAATACTTCCGATATTCCCGCTGTTAATTTGCACGGATGCACTTGGATCCAGATCACTCATTCTCAGCTGAAGAAGTTTCCTGCCTGTAAAAATGACACCGTATTTTCCATGAACCTTTCTAAGGGGAATCCCGCGTTGGTCAAACTTGAAACGGATGGTGGCTCTAACAAAGGGCTTTTGGATGATGTTGATGCCAATAAAAGAAGGGTCTACGTCTATTTAAGTGGCACGTACAGCCGGTTTACAGATAAAAAGGAATACCCAATACAAGAATGCCGATACTATGACCGTATGCAGGACGCGTGGGCGACATGTGAGCCTATGAGATAATACCCAGTCAAGTAATGCTTTATCACCTAACCATTCAATAAATGTTTAATCTTGACAACAAAACTCCGTATTTGGTTCTAACCAGATTTGCTCGTTCTAAGGAGCCGCCAAATAACCCTGCTTTTAGAGGAAGCCAATTTGCGCCTTGTTCTTGAAGTTCTTTTTCGATCTGTTTCGGAGTGTTTGCTTCCGGAAAACGTCTTTTATAAACAAAAGATCCGAAGGGACCCCACAAATAATCACTACCCTCGTGACCTTCACGATTTAGGTCGGCATGAACTAAGCCTAATAGATATTCAAATTTATCAAAGACATTTTCAAAAACATCGTCATCAGGAAGTAATTCCTTCATTATTGGACGTAAACGCCTAAAAAGATGGTCACTAATAGGCGTATAGCTCTGAGCCATTCCGGGTTGCTTTTTAAATATTTCTTCGTCCACAATAGCAATGGGATAAACAAGAGAGCAGTAAGGCTCCTTTTTGTTATAGGGACTCAATCTTGCCTTTGCTTCAAGGAAAAGGGAGTAGAGCGTATGATAATTACGCGAAGCCATTGATGCAATTCCCGCGCAATAAAAGACCAATAATGCAGGATAGAGTCTCAAATTGGTTAAATATTGGTAGGACCGTGGAGTTTGATAAGTCTGGTTACCAAGCCTATCAAGACTACTGATCCATAGTTTGGTCTGCTGTTGAACTCCCCAATAACATCCCACTGATATAATTGAGCAAAGAGTTTCACACAAGGCTTCGTATTTTTTCATACGACTGACAAGTTCTTCTGTGTGCCGCTCTGACATTTCACCGGGGAAATTATGCACCCCAAGGTCGATGACGAGCTTTTCGGTCTCTTCATACACTAAATCGTGAAGTCTAATACTTGCAGCCGGATCGACCAGATAACGCTTAACCGTGGCGATTGCCATTTTTGCGGACAGAGGGTGAGGCGAATTCATTTCATTAAGGGTGCGAACATTTTCCCACAAATCCTCAAAAAAGTGGTTTGCATCTGGTATCTGTATAAGTTCCGCTTTACAAAATTGAGCTAGGCGATGTCCGGCTTCTGACAACCCAGAGTGGACAGCCCAAAAGGTCGTAAATCGACGTGAAGGACATCGTTCTATTGCCGCACGGAGACCAGCATCCCATTCGGCAGACCATCCACATACGACTAACCCATATTCATCCAAAATCCGATCTAAAAGCCTATTTGTACCATCATCATAGGTGGCCAATTCCAAAGCGGTATTTTTAATACGAGTATCTAGGTAATCGCCATTCAATTTTACAACCGTTACTCCTGAATGAACAAGGGGTAATGCACCCATGATTTGATCCGGAGTGCTAATCACTGTGGGTGGAATTCCAATCTCTTCCAAAGCCCTTTCAATCAAACGATCAAAATTGGTCGTTAGGATAACACGTATATATCCAGATGCTACGAGTTGAGCGACGGCTTTATGAGCAGCACCCGGAGATTTAAGGGATTGCTCTTGCTCTTCAGATATTGGTTCAAAATAGGCTCTTAAAAATTGTTGACGCTCAGTAGGTGATTTCGCAATGATATCAATCAGGCCGCTATAATCTGGTTCTACGCCAAACTTATTCATGAACCATTCGGCAGGATTAGGGTCACAATCCTCTCCTTCCAGTTTTGCAACCTTACGAACAAGGTCTAGAACGATTTCCCAACCAGTTGGAACCCCGCATGAACGAGAAATGCCCGAACCTAACAACAGGGCATATGCACCTTTGTTGGAATAAATCGAGAAAGCTAGAGAGATTTTGGGATCGATCATGCCGTTACCTTTTCTGAATCAATACACTAAATCGACAAAGCAAAATACCTAATTCGAGCGACGTTTGTCCCTTGTTAGATTTGGTTTTAGAAAAGTGAGGAACGGCTATTATGTTGTCACTCGATGATATTCGATCAAAAGTCACACGCGACCAAATATTTTGCTTGGATGACATTTGGCGGTTTTATCGTGGCCATAAAAAATGGATTCCCGAAAGCATTTTACGGAAGGACCTTAGAAAATCAGGCAGGTCCAAAGACTTGGAAAAAATGGTTCAACTTGGTGGAAGCATTGTTTTCGAAAATCATAGCGAAGGGGAAATTCGATATTTTTTGACAGCATTGGGGATATTACTGACGCACAAAGGGAAAGAGATTGAGAAAAATTATATCAAGATGTTGAAACTCCTTCAGGAAATGCACAATAGTGACTCTGACATAAAAGTTTTGACATCCGAATGGTTGGGGAAAAGTTTAAACCTTTCTGACGAATCGCTTTTTGAGTTGTTTGGCTTAGTTGGGTCACCTATGTTTCCCTATGACCAACCAGTAAAAGTGGGATCGTCTGACGGGCAGCAAAAATTCGAATTTCAAATCAACTCGTCCTCAACCGAAGATTTATTTGAAGAAGATGTGGAAAATTATGTTCAAAGAACATTTGCAAATCTGTATGATCAAGGTATGCCAGTCGAAAATGGAAAGCGCGCTTTTTATCTAAGTAGGGGAAGCATTGTACCAAAAAAGACAACCCGACAAGTAAATAAGCCCTCAAAAAAAATCTTTATCATCCATGGACACGACAACCCAAATTTGGTTTTGTTACGAGACCTTTGTGTGAAAAGGTGGAGGTTAAAACCAATTATCCTTTACTCTGAGGCCGGCCGTGGAAAGACAATCATTGAGAAATTTGAAAGAGAGGCAAAAGATGCCGTCTTTGCATTTGCACTCTTCACCCCTGATGACAGGGTATTAGGACCCCGCAAAAGGAAATATCATCAGCCCAGACCAAATGTTCACTTCGAACTTGGGTGGTTCTACGGAAAGCTTGGTAGGGATAAAGTCTGCATAATTTTTAAACACGGAACCGAACTTCATTCAGATCTTCAAGGGATTTCGAGAATTGAATTTAAGGATAAAGTTACGGAAAAAACGGATCAAATTTTAAAGGAATTAAAAGCATTGAAAGTAGTGGATTAAAATTTATTTGTTTCGATTCTCCATTATCGCTGCTTTTCCATTCACCATCACTCTTCCATCCAAAATCACCTGTCATTCAAAAACCCCATTTTTCAAAATCGACTTTTGCGTCGGATTTTGGAAAATTGCTGCGTAAGAAAGAGTTATGAAAGAACCAGTACTGCTTAAGGAATAGATTTTATAAAGTATGAGATTGACCGAGTTTAATGTGACTTCAATGGGATGAAAAAACTTTACAGAAATATTTTAAAAAACCGTTTTCTATGGCTTGACAGCCAGTTTTTATATAGGTGTTGCTTGCTCTTGGAACGGGGTAACTTGCCTCTTGAACCGGATAACTTTCCCTTGTATCGGTGTAACTTGTTGTTTGAACTGGATAGCTTGCTCTTGGAGCAATATAATTGGCCACCACGGTTCCAGTTAGTTGTACAACATCATTGAACATTGAACCTTGTGCCTTATTGTAATTAGATACTACGTCTGATACCTTTGCTGGATCAGTTTGACCAGAATCACTGACTTCCGAAATCTCTTTTTCGGCAGAGTTTAAAGAATCAATTTTTCGATTGAATTCCTCTTTTTGCTGATTCCCAGATGCCAAGGAATCAAGGGTTTTCTTGTAATCATCCACATCCACATAAAATTGCGCAGTGACAAGGATGCTAAGTGCCTGATTAGTAGTGTCAACAAATTTTATTTTGACCACCTCCGTTCCATCAACCAATTTTAATATCCCTCCAGTAATTCCCCTAATTGTTTTATGGGTACTATCCGATACCCCCTTCCCGTTCTCTGTTTGTTCCGTGAAAATGTTGGATTCTACATAGCTACCAATCTTATTTTCCGCATCGATTTTAGCTTTTATAAAGGCGTACTCTTCAACGTCATCTTGACTCTGGTTCGAGCCAACAATAGCCTCCCCAGTCCCTTGCATTTTAATGGTTTCTCCTATTTCCGGAAATATTGGCGCTGCAAAAATTAAAGCAAGCAAACTCAAAGTCCGGAATTCCATTCTAATCTCCAGCGGTCACTTGGTAGAATCGTATTTGGCAACCGCGCTATCTAGCTCTTGGAATGTTTGGGTGGAACGGATCTGTGTAAGTAGGTTTGTCTGTGATTTCAACTTTTCTAGCAGAGCTTTATTTGCTTCACCTATTGGATATTCTGCCAATACATATGATCTCCAAGTATCCCCACTCTGAATAGTCTTTCTTTCCTTTATGCTGACCCCCATAAGATTTTGATCAACGACGGTCCTTGTGGCTTGTGTGAATTGCTGTAGAAGTTCGCTACTGTCTCCACCACCTATTTCTTCCTCAAACTTCTTTTGTAAACCTTGGACTTTGACTTCAAGCTGCTTGGCTATTTCCTGATCCGCACCGACAGAAGCTTTATCTATGGATAGCTGCATGTCCTGAGATGAGGCTGTATAAACGCCATATAAATGGTCATTATCTGAAGGAGGATTATCGTACCAAGTTGGAATATCGCCTGTGGCTGTCTGAGTAAGATCCTTGTGGTTAGAGCATGACCAGATAACAGATAAGCAGACAATAACGACCGCAAGTTGAGCCTTGTTCACGAATCCTCCATGTGGATTGAGTTATGACAGAAAAAGGTGCTATTGGTAGCACCCGTGGTCAAGGGTCTGTATGTGACCTTTAGGGCATGGAACTCAATCCCAAGGAGAAAACCGCATTTTTACGCGGAATTGGGGATAGAGTCGAAAAACTCATCTACCAGAAATACAAGTCAAAAGACCAGTTTATCAGGGAGACTGGCTTTCATAAGCGACCACTGCACGATGTTTTAATGGGTAACCGAGATACCCATGTCAGTATGATTTTGAAACTGGCAAAGGCTCTAGATGTCAAGCCGAAGGATTTGATCCCTTAAATTTGACGTTCCCCCGGAGATTTGTTTCCGAAGAAATAATTCCAGACGGGTTGAATTTAGGTTGTGATCACGCTACCATAAATGCCATCTCGATGCTTTGGCGAATAAATTATGAGCGCAAAAACAGTTTTAGTTTTGGGGGCGGGCGCAAGTTCTGACTGCCAATTTCCATTAGGTACAGGTCTTATTGATGTCATAATCAACAACAATCATCAAAATGCCAATTTTCTGAAATCCATTAAAAGGATAATTGGAAATAATTTCGATAGAATACGTAAGCTTTGTCGCTAAAGTCGATGTTGTCTATAAAGTCAGTCGTTTGTCTATAAAGTATTGGCGTTTTTGCTTCATTTAAGCTGATTTTACGGGGCTTTTATTGGTGCTTTGACAGCTTATTATGGAGGTGTGTTAATTACAGTAGAATTCGAATAGATATCTGAACCATTCAAGGAAACTACGATCTTTAAAATACCAGCTTCAAGAATAGGAAACCCAAAAACACCAGCAATTGTTCGATTGATTTTTTTACCGTAAAAACTTATGTCGGTTGACTTTTCATTTACAACGTTAGAGTTTACGTAGAACAATATTCTAACAGGAATTGGCGCATCCATATCGCCAACCTCTTTTTCGAATGTAAAGACAAAAGTTATATGAGGTATTTCAAAGGGTATTCCTCGTGGTATTATTTCGTCATAAACGTTTATATAAGAGGGCAAATTTGTTCTTGCATCTACAATACAAGATTCACATAAAGTTATTGACAACACTTTCATTTGCGCTCCCTTCTATTTCAACGAGCGCCGTAGTATCGCTCGTTGAGGCTTGAGGAATGGTACCGCTTAACTGCTCTTCTAAAAATTGTGTCTTCCGACTTCCCTCGGACATGTAACCTAAAATCTTATCACTCCAGCGAATCCAACTGGTGTCATAATCTCTCAAAACAGATATGTCGAAGTCCGACTTAAGCGAAAGCGCACACAAGATTAGATAGGCATCCGTAATTTTTTCCATTCTATTTGGTTCTCGCGAAAGACTTGCAAAAGCATCTAGAAATACCTGTGTTTCAAATTTTCTAGAAACATCCAGTATCCCGTTAACCTCTCTGAGCTTAGAGTATAAAAAGGCGGGTGTATTTGAAATTAGACGTATCATATTGGCCGGTTCAATTATTTCTTCTGTAAACATTGGTTCTCCTTCTATCTTGGACCATAACAGTGCGATATTACTCGATAATATTTTACAAACTGCGAAGAATAGGGACAGTCTCTTAGGTTATGAACGCATTCCTGTAATCCTCCCCATTTACTAAGGATTTTTTGATCGGGGATTATGGCGTTTCTTATCACTTCCACAACAATTCCAGAATGTAGCGGATCTCCCTTCTCAAAATAAACGACCACGTCACCGGACCCTGCGTCGGCTTGGGAAATTTCTTTGTAATTGTCTTCCTTTAATATGAGGTGCACGTCAGAGTGTTCTGTGATCCAAGATCTTCTTGATGCGAAAGTTAATCCATGACAGTTGTAGTAACCGCAGGGTTTTGTCCTAAAAACAACATTGGTGTAGGTCCTCTCATAAATGTTTGCTTGGAGAAGATCTTTTGGAAGTAAAGGTCCAGTCTCTTGGCTATTAGGAATGTCAGTTCCAGGCCGCGTCTGGATTACGATGCTCTCAATTATAGGCGTTCCCGCAGGAATTATAAGGCCTTGGGGCATCACAACAACGTTAACAAATAGGAATTCTTAAACGCTATTCGTCAGGTATCAAGTCCTTAACTTTGACTCCCAAAGCCTTGGCGATTCTGTGAATCGTGCCGAGCCGGGTGTCCATCCCGGTAATGACCAAGTGTAGGGACTGCTTCTTAATGCCTGTTTCGCTTAGAAATGCGTTCTTGGACTTGTACTTGGCGTAAATCTTGGACGAGACTAAATGCCCAAATTCCTTTAAAAAAGCCTTTTTCTCTTTGTCTTTAGTCTTAACCCCTTTGTCCTTCACCTTCTGCATGCCTACAAAGCTCTGAATCCCTCCCTTGCCATATGGTCAACAGTTATTGACCTTTTTCTGAGCCGATAAAGGCCTAAGAAGGGGTAAAGATGTCGTTCACTAAAGGAAGAAAAGGACATACGAGGAAAATCAAGACAAAGTCTGGAACTAGAATCATCAGGGTAAAAGCCAGCGGTCCGAAGCGGAAGAAATAATGTTTGCCATTGGCTGTTTTTTATTCGTTGTGCTTATGTTTGTCGGGACGCTTTTCCATTTAACAGGCAGATATAAAGCCGGCCAAACCTTTCTTATGGTTGCTTTTGGCAGCCTAATACTCTTCATGGTTCTATGGTTTTTGGGCTCGGTGTTCTAACCGAATTTCTTTTCTGAAAATTTGGGCATTATCCCGAACTCGTACATGGACTGAACGAGTACTGCGAGATTGTGACACAGCACCTTGGCTAGGAGTTCGTTCTTCATAGCCGTTGGAGTTCGTGATCGCATCGAAGCTCCGAACTTGGATTTGATCATCCAGATCGTTGACTCAACATTGCTTCGTTGGTGGTAGTGGAGGAGGAACTCATTCCTCCGATGTTGGAAAGTGCGATAAGCCTCTTCCCAAAGTTTGGAGCCATATCCCGTTGCGTTGGACTTGAAGGGGATATAGGGAGTAGCTCCGTACTTTTTCACTACGGCCAAGTTTCCCTTGCTTATGTAAGCCTTGTCAGCCGATACCCTTTTCATTTTGAAGTTGTTTGAAGTTCTTTCCATAAGGGTTTCAAACTGGGTTGAGTCGTGAACCCAAGCCTCGGTAACTTCTGCGGATGTTATGACGTTGGTATTGACCCCTGTTGTGATATGGAGCTTGAGCCAACGCTTCTGATTTGCGCGTTTTCCGTATTTCTGATCGAACCATCGATCATACGTTGTGGATGAAAATCCCGTCGAATCCATTGCAAAGGCTTCTTCCAAGGTTTTTAACGGGATTGCGGATTGTGTTATGAGATGCTGAAGCACGGCCGTTAGAGATTCGTCTTCCAAGTACTTGGAAATCGTTGCATGATGTGGGGCCATCTGAATCAATCGCTTGTCCAGGTAGGATCGCATATCGCTAGAAGTTCTACGCCCAGACATCGTGCCAAAGACTTTCATCGTGATAGCGAAAGCCATGTCCTTTAACGGAGCGCGAGGCCTTCCCATTCTTTGTTCAGGTTGAACGATGCATTCGCACAGTTCGCGCAAAAGCTCTAGAGACTTTTCTTTCTCATGCGACTGAGCTTGGTTGTAGGCCGGCCAATGCTGCCCGTAAGTGGGCCTTTGGATCGGCTTTGGATTTCCTGAATATCCCTTTTTGGCGTACCCAACCGCGAATAGATGCTTACATGTCTTTTTTGACATTTCGAAGTCTGAACAATTACAGGTTCCAGCTTTGAGATCGACTTCGTATGTCTTGCCGGGAGAAGATTTTGACGGAACAAACCTGAGTTGTCCGTTCCGCTTGATGTTCGCGGATATGGATAACAGCTTACCTCTGACACGTCTTGCGTTTCGTGTCATAAAACACCTACCTCAGTATCGTCTCTTTTTTAGAAGTCATCATTTACGTATGTATAATATACATACTTGAAATCGAGATTTCAAGAGTAGATGACAGAAATAATTGCTTAAATTAAGCGAATTTAAGCACTTTTTTGCGTACCTATTTGAGTGTATATTTGATACGTAATAGGCATACAAAGGAGATACAATGCCAAGAGTGAGCAAAAGGCCAAAAGCTCTGAAGGAACACTCGGTCATCATCAGGATGACCGAGGAGAATAAACAGATGATGCTCAGGGCGGCCCAGCATGAGGGGTTGAACCTAAGTAGCTGGATCCGTCATATCGCGATCAAAGAAGCCTCCAAGATATTACCGGATAGGAGATATGAATCGGAGGATGATCGTAGGCGGTACGTCTAAAATTTATAGAAATGCGAGAAGACGCCAGGACTTAGTTATCCGCTTAAATCGCACTTTCTAAAACGTTATTTACTTGTAGCGCTAAAATTCATAAGCGCTGAACAAAGCGAGTGACCACCATGATTTTCAAACAACAAAAATCCAACCCAAATATTTGGAAAGTCGAAGCCCAGTCCGAACAAGAACGAAAATATCTAAGACGATTGCGCGCGGTCTTTCCCAAATTAAGGGTCAGAACTAAAAAAGAGAAACGACTACAAGTGAGATAACCATTTATTGAAATTTATTTGGGTTGACTCCCAAGGTTCAAGACATGGTATTACAGTAAGCCTATCTACGTCCTCAATAAGATATTGCATCAGAAAACCGTGTATCTCGTCAGCATTTGGATTATTGCTCCTAATTGCATAAGCGGAATCCCCGAGCATCACAAAACTGTTTTCTTTCCATCTTTTTCCAATCTCTTCGTGAAGATTACGCCGTCTTGTATTCGCCTCTCTTTTAGCTTTAAGGGTCTCCTCCTCTTCTCTGACATCATAAATAATTGCGTACACATATACTTGTTCAGCCACCTCTTACCTCCTGTGGTTTAATTCACAGAAAGGTATACGCGAAGGCTACTTGGCGCTCGGGCTATTTATGGTTGAATTGTAACGGAAACGCCATGTCCATTGGAATAACGAGTCGTTTACCTTTTAGCTTATGGCAGACGCAGCTTCGATTGATTATTTCGCCAGGGTCACCGGAATCCTTGGTTTGGCAATAGGTGCTGCTGGCGCCGTTACCGGCATTTGGGGCTTAAGAAACTCCAATGCTGCCAACAGAATTTCTAAAGAAGCCAACAGAATCTCCAAGGACGCCATCGACAAAGTCGATGCGATGAAGTCCTTGGATATGCGTCTGGAATTACGTAAGGCAATTACCCAGCTAAATTTGACCGCCAAAAAATTGCCAGGAATTATTCAATTTGCGGATTATTCAAAAAAAGCTGTGGCCGCAGCTAAGGGCGTACTCCATTCGGGTGGAACGAAAAGATGGAATGATGGTTTGGAGCGTTACAAAAACCAGTTATCCGAAATAACCAATAGAATTCCAAATTTTGGTGAGAATTACGAAGGGCTTTCTCCTTCGGACTTAGAGAACTTCATCGTTGGAGCACATGCTCTTCAAACTCAATTGAACGAGATCGAGAGGTATTTTCAGGACTCTCTGGATTTGGACAACGAAGCGCGAAAAGAAATGAAAGCGGATATCAGAGCTAGGTTTTCTTCGGGCGGACAAATCTAAACGTGACCATCCCATTGAAAATCGAACACAAGAATTTTGTAAAATTGAGCTATTCTGCTTGACATCTTAAGAGGATTTGGCACCTAACTCAATCCGTACCAATTTATATAGGCAAAGGCATTTACAATGAATAGAAGCGAACTTAAAGCCGCGTTAACGGGATTTTTATCCTCGGATTCAAATCAAAAGGTGTTGCTGATTAAGGGTGATTGGGGCATTGGGAAATCGTATTTCGTGAATGAAATCGCATCGGAATGGGCTCGTACCCATGAGGAAAATGTGGCAATAACATCCTTGTTCGGATGCACTGATTTTAACCAATGTATACCGAGAATTCGCTATTTAAATAGTCCTAAAAAATCGATTTTAAATAAGGTTGTTTCGACAACAAAAGGGCTGGCGCAGAGTATCAGTTTGCCACACGTTAACGTGGATCTTACAGAAGCGTTAAAGTGGGGGCAATCATTTTTGTTGAAAGACATCCTTCTAATATTTGACGATGTAGAGAGAAAAGATCGAGGCCTTTCTTTAAGATCCATTTTATCTCAAGTCAGTTATCTATCCGAGAAAACACTTAAAAAGGCTGTCATCGTTCTTTCGGAGCAGGGCTTCGATGAAAAAGACAGGGCCGACCTCAAGGAACTGAGAGAAAAGGTTCTGGACGCTGAATATCATTTCATGCCGAGTGCGAGAGATAACGCCAGCATAATTATCAATTCAAAACATGGAGATAGAATAAAAATAATAGAGGAATTAAATCTTACAAACATTAGGATAATCCAGAAAATCGATGTGGCATGGAAAATATTGATAGACGGATATGATGTTCACCACGACGCAGTCAAAATCTCACTTCTTCGTACCATAGCGATCCTAAGTATCGTTCACTACTCAGATAAATTTAAGGAACATGACTTGGAAGACATCCCCAAAGTATTTCGCTCTTTGGAAAGGGATAGTGACTTATTAAAAAGGTTAAGGGATATGGGATATGGTTACTTTGACGAAAGAGATCTTCCCATTTTCGATTTCGTCAGAACCTCCAGGGTAAACGAAAAACAATGGCACGAATCCATTCAATCTCTTCAAGACGATCACCAAGCTCAAGAGATTAGAGAAAAATTCAAATCGGTACTCAAGGTTTTTAATGGCAATTTCAAAAACGATAGCGAAAAGGTTTCATCCGATATAGCTTCTTTCCTAAATGAATATGCCGAAAGCATATCTCCGCAAGAAATTGTCCAGATATTCGAAATATTCGATGCCATCGGATACGATTACACTAAGTCAAACTGGCTCAAGAGAGCAATAGAGAAAAACGGTGTTGGTATGGATATCTCGGCACTGAGAAAGCGCGGAGATAAAGTTGTCAACGCGGACCTTTCTCCGGTATTGGATGAGATAGAGAAAAAACAAACAGAAAAAACGCAAACCACATTACCCGACGCTATTCGCCAGATAGTGAAAAACAATGGATGGAGTGATAAAGAAACTTCGACTCTTAGAAATGCAACCGTATCTGATTATAAAAATTGGTTTGCCAATTCAGATGAAAGCGACTTATTGCCTCTGGTAAGAGATGCCTACAGAATGTTTAGCCAACCAAGTTGGGATAAAGTCTATAAGGATGCCGCAGAAAACATTTATGCAGCCGCAAAAGAGTTGGCGAGTGACCCAAATCTGAGTGAAGAAGCCAGAAGGCTTAATGCTTATAGAATGAAAATATTCTTCGACAACCACTGACAGGACTTCAGTGAATTTAAAGCAGACTAGGATGCAAGCATCCTAGTTCAACGATTCACTTCTGCTGATTCGTATCTTGACACTGAAATCGGACTTTCAAACCTTTGCTTTCTAGAAATGCCTTTATGTCCGAAGGCTTTTTCGGATCTGCATTAGCACCCATCTTTTTCAGAAGCTTCTGACGTTCTTTTTCTTTTTCGATCTCTGATTTTTGCTCTTTGTTCATTTGATGTCCTCATATTGTTCTCTATGTAAATACTCTGAATTCGATCAGTTTTATCGCTTTTAAGAAATTATTTAAAGCCGTACCTCCAAGGAGAAATCGATGGCTTTACCTAGTTGCCCTTTTTGCAATAAGCGATATGGATTCGACATCTACGAGACTGCTACTTATTCCTTTTCCCTAGTCTGCTGCCGGCATTGCGGAAAGGCAATTGGTCCAATAGAACGTTCGGAAATTCGCCAGAAGAACCTGATGGAACTGGTGAAGGTGTTACAACCAATTTTACGCAGATAATGTTGGTTTTCTAAACGTCATTTTGCAGAACATCCGGCGAATAGCTAGGCTTCAACGTATGTGCTTTTTTATCAAAGTGGTTTTACCTAGCCTTCAGTTTCTAGCGACAGCAGCCTTGGGCGCGTTCGCTGCTTGGATTGCGTATAACCAATGGAGGACGAGCAAAGAAAAGCTTCGACTTGACCTATACAAGCAGCGATACCAGGTATACCAAGCTTTCACAAAGTTTCTGACAGATGCCACGCGTATGAACGAGATGTCCGATGCTCCGGTCTATTACGCTGAAATTTCTGATGCTTATTTTCTAACTCCTGATGTTTACGAATACGCTTTAGAAGCACGTGAAAAAGCAGGAGAACTGTGGAGAGTTATTCGAGAGCTTTCTAGAAACGCTCCTGCGGATGAGACCAAAATTTTGAGGCTGATAGATAAAGTAGATGAGCTAAGAAAGTGGTTTCTTGATCAAGTGGATGAGTCAAGATTGAAATTCGAGAAATACCTCTCATTCCCAGAGAAGAAAATCTTGTAAACCGTCATAATGCGCTTGATTTCAATGACTTACGAAATCGTGCAGACTTTATAGACAAACGACTGACTTTATAGACAAAATCGACTTTAACGACAAAGCTGAATACGTATTAATAAAGGTTTATATGATCTATTTCCTACAGAGTTTAGGAAGATAGCTGATACTAGACATGCGAGTGGAATTGTAAATCTTCCCGACGAATTATTTAACAATTGGACGCTTAATCTCCATAATGTCGAATCAATAGACCAATTTATTTATTACAGGCCGGATTTATCCGTCTTCGCCAAGCTATCGATATTGCTATCGCTATCGTCATACGAAAACCCCAAATTTTTTGACCATTATTCGTATCGAAAGGATCCGGGCGGTTCAAGTTTTTTTGGCGTCAAAAGAATCTGGTATCATAGATTATGGACAAATATTATCGAAAGTTCTCCAACATTGGACGGACTTAAAAAGATTTTATCAAGCGTGCATTTTATAACCTTCAACTACGATAGATCCTTAGAATTTTATTTAATGAGAGCTATAAATTCCCTCTACCCTGCATCGGACATAAAAGTTACTGACTTGCCGATTACTCATGTTTACGGAACTCTTGGGAGTCTAGACGATAAAAGCCCGAGTTATCGAGGATATGCTCCTTTAGAATATCTCTACGTGCATGACAGATATAATTCCTCAAATACCATTCCATACAAAAAAACTCCTGACTCGCACAATGCCTCCCTATTTGAAGAGCTTGACAAATGGATTTTCGATCTAGCTATGGAGATCGCGACATATGGTACGAGTTATGAAATTGAGAAAGCTTCAAAAATTCAAGGCCTCGTTATAAATGCCAAGGACGTTTACTTTCTAGGCTTTTCATTTCAGAAGCAAAATATGAACATATTATTTGACGAGTCTAGCGTTTCGACTGCAAAACAAAAATTTGGGTGCGTTGGTGGAACATGCTTTGATATGCCCATTGAAAAAATGCACGATATCCGAAACAAGTTGCAAAATAATTTCCCTGTCGTAAGCAAAGACTTTTTAACTGAAAATTGGAGGCTAAAAAGGGTGGATGATTATTTTAAAAATTATTCAATCAAGATTCATGAATAAGAAATTTCCGAATCGAGACTTTGAAACAAAAGCTATTGTTACATTTCCATTCTGAAAAGAGACTCTTATCATGGAAACCCAAACTTCGCAACCTGAATCTTTAGAACCCATCATTGCCACTCCTGTTTCCAAAACATCCAAGAGAAAGAAGACCCCTATGAAAAAGCCATCCATTAAAAAAGCGATCAAGAAAGCCGTCAAGACCGGAACCAGATATTCCGAGGCAGAGAAACAGAAAATTCTCGATTTCGTAAAAAGTAACGCAGGGCATGGGGTCATGAACAAGGCTATGAAGGAATTCGGGGTTTCTTACATCTCTCTTCGAAATTGGATTAAGAAGGAAGGGATTGTTTTAAAAAAGACTGCGAAATCTGTTTTGGGAAAGGTTTCTGGGAAGAGAGGTCGCCCAAAAGGATCTGCGTCAAAAGCTGTGGGTAAGGGGAAGGATGAATTCGACTCTCTGGTAAAGGCGATTCAGGCAAAACGATCTGAACTGAAGGATTTGATGGTGAGGTTGTCGAAGGTGGTTGGTTGAAGTCGGTTTCCAATATGTATCCAATTGATTTTTTTGTGGCAACAGATTTTAGGAGTGTCTGATCATGGAATTTCACGATCTTGCTGGGTTTAAAGAACCTGCTTCAAAGTTGATTGAAGCCATAAGGTCAGCCACAGGAATTTATTATGAACCGACCGCTATAAGACGAAAGGCAAAGGCGGAAGCGGACGCTTCAATTATTTTAACAAATGCCGAAATCCAAAAGAACGATTTGCTTAGAAGAGCAGTAGAGAGAGTCGCGAAAACTGAAATGAAAAGACAGGAAAATATCGATTCCATCGTTTCAATTGCTGCGAACCACGAAGTGAAGGAATCATCCGAAGCTAATCCTGAAAATGATTGGATAAATTATTTTTTTGAGGAGTCAAAAGATGTGTCAGATCAATCTCTTCAAGAAATATGGGGAAAAATATTAGCGGAGGAAGTTGCTACTCCCGGTAAAATATCAAGACGCACGCTCAGTTTATTAAAAAGAATTAGTAAGGTCGAAGCTGAAATTTTCTCTAGGTTCTGTAACCTTTGCTGGGTCGATGGCAGCGATTATTTCATTCCAACAGAAGGCGTTAGTAATAAAATTATTGCAACGGCTGATTTAACCTTTGATGATTGTCAGGAATTAAATATTTCAGGACTTATTTATACAACTCAAAATATAGGGGTGAGCGTTAAAGACGGATCAGAGATATCGTATTTTGACGCGAGAATAATCGTAAGTCTCCCATTGCAAGCAAATAAACCGGAAACTATTGGTTTTCCCGCCATTCATGACGTGTTTACGATCCCAAGCCTTGTACTTACGAGATCTGGAAGCGAACTTTATCGTATTATAAAATTGACACCGAATTATGACATATTGCCAGAAATTATTACGTCAATCGGCTTTCTAGGAACTTTCCTGTCTTTAAAACTTCCTGACAAATAACCATTAGAAACGTCAAGCGTTTATAACATGTTTTGTAATTATTTCATCGTTCCCTACTCAAAAAGTCCAGATTTTGGAAATGGAGTTTTGGTGGATTGAATCTTGAAGGAGAATTGAAGTATGAGAAAAATCTACTTACAGCCCCCTTATAGGTATTTCGTAATCGCGTTTTCATTGTCTTTGTATTTGGTTCTCCTCATAGTTTTTTTGCTTTGCCTAAATTACGTCTTTATGGGAGAAGGGAAAGATGTATCCTATCCTATAAAGTTGGGCCTTATATTGTTTTCATTATTGCTCGTCATTTTCATTGAATTTCTATTCTGGCTTTTTGGTTTGCGTTCATATCCACTTTATGTAAGCGAAGATTCCAGCTTTGTTAGAATCGTGTATTTACTCCCTCTTAGAAACAAAAAATATGGCGCTGATAAAGTGGAATTGCAGAACGGTTCTAAACAAGGTGTAGCTTATGTTATTAAAAAGAAAAAGAATATGCGTACCATTTTTACGCTTCGCTATCCCTTTTTCTCCAAAGACTAAATTGAATTCGCTTTAAATCCAGACGATCATATTCACGAAAAAGTCCAGATTGAGGAAATGGAGTGGACACTATGCCAACCTTTATAGGTTTTTGTTTCGAAGGCACTCCTAAAGGGAAAAAATTCAAAATCGGTGGAGTTAGAGTTTGGGGTCATTTAAAAATTGGTGGAGTTAGAGTTTGGGAATATAAGTGGAGGAGGAAAGGTGTCAAGGTGGATGTAATCGACCCTGCCTATAAAGCAAAGCATAAATTCGACGTTTTTTCGATTGTGACAAAAAATGGCGAAATGGAATTTATTGCCGGGGAGTTTTCCTATGGGTGTTGGGGGTTTTACAAGGTGGACTGAGTTGGATCTTATCCCCGCGCAAAAATTCCAGATTGGGGAAATGAGAGGTTATTGCGAAGGCGTTATTGCGTTTGGATATCCGGGAACATTCGCCCATCCCGAAATTCCAGCCACTTTTCCACCCGGCATACAAATCAGCCTGAGCTTCATTGAAGGATTATTGACTTCCCAAGATTCGTAAGCATCGTCGGGTTGAACATCTAAGAAACGACCGTCTTCGAAATTTAAGGCAAGCCGCCCTGTTTTTTGAATAAAGCCATCCTTAACTCTGACGTTAAAAAGTGGCAGTATTGGGGAAAGGCTGGGCGTATTTTCAGGTCCTAGCGGTACATCAGTTCCCGCTCCTTTCAAATAGCAAAGAGAAGCGATTGTTATGGTCGTTGTAGAAATCTTATCAGTAATGGCTAAACCCAAACGAAAATCGATTTGAATTCGTTCGATCCGACCTTCATCAAAAGTCAATCTCCATCCGAAATCTTCTTCCTTGAAATCCATGGTATTCCTACCTCGATCATTAAGTGCATAATTTTACTTCTTTCAGTCCTGAATTTTGGGTGGCGGATCACGGCTTCAGGGTTTGAGAAGGTTGGGGGGTGTTCCAGAGGGTGCCGATAGGGATCGGATGGACTTGGATCACTCTGATTGCGATTCATTTTCTGAGAAAGAGAATTTGAGGCAAATGGCCCTAGGATATACCCTTCCCACTGACATTGGTATTCGAGATGGATTTGGGCAAAGATGGAGCCTAGGAGGGCTAAGAAAACCGCTCTCCCTGTTGAAGTAGACCTTAACCGATGACCTGCTCAAGGCACTCGGTTTAGTGTTTTCGGGGAGTATCCACTTTGTATCCACTTTTGCAGCGAAAGAGGGTGTATTGGAGCGTATATCTCCAAGACACCATTTCAGAAATGATTGGAAATTCGCTTAAAAAGAAGGATTTATGGTAGCGGGTCAGGGATTTGAACCCCGGACACGCGGATTATGATTCCGCTGCTCTAACCAACTGAGCTAACCCGCCCCAAGGGGGAAAATAGTAGCTCCGGCCCAACCCATTGGCAATGCATTAAGTAAAAGACGGATTTAGGCTGCGGATAAATGTTTCCACCGCTTTTTCAACGGTCCGAGCAGCTTGTCAAGATCCTCCTGCAAACGTCGGCGAATAGGTTCCATGTCAGGTTCGGGATGAAACGATCCATAATCATGGAAAATCTCCCGTCCTCTTTTGCCATCCTTGGATAGTGAGACATCCACCGATTGCAGCAAGTTTTTGAACAGGGAGGCGGGTTCAAACCCGGGTGGCTTTTTTCCATTCAGGCCCAGGGCAGCCGCGATAGGGGATGCTTCGGAAGGAAGCGGCGCTGCCACAGGATCCCATAGCAGGGCACGGCAAAGGACAAAGCGAAGATAATCCTCATAGGCTGCGATGGCCTGAACCAAACGCGCTTTGCGGAGAAAGTTCTTGCCCAGGCCTGGGAGATCATGTTCGCCATAAAGGACTAAAGACTTGGACGCATGGCGCAACTCCAGCAACGCGTGAATGACAGCATTGGCAATGCGCGGCGCGAACAATCCCGCTGAAAGGAAAGAGCCTCGCAGCGGAGAATTCGCGGGAACTTGAGGATCGGGCAGAATATGACGTTCTGCGCGGTTGCGATCCAAGTACTTATAAGCATTACGAATCAGGGCGTATGAGTTTTCACTCCACATCCAGCCCGGCAGAATTTCATTTAAGCCATGCACCTTTTTCGCATTCCCCGTTTCCGGGAACGGACCGAGTGACGGGGTGATGAGTGAGAAGGGGAAGAGGATTCGCTGAGGCGGGGTGATGAGCCCGGTGGCGAACAGGGAATATGGGGCACCGCTGAAGTCGGCGGGAAATTTGATCGAGCACCCCAACCCGAAAAAATTGCCCTCACCCGGCCGGATTTCCTGATCGGGTTTGCGCCCTGTGTGGTTGCTTCCCACATTGGCTCCATAGCCGATGTTGCCATGCCCCTCAGGCCATAGCGCTGCGATGAGCAGCGCCTGGTGGTGAAAGCCCACAAAAGGACCGATGAGAGACGCGGTGATCTCGCCTTTGGCGACATGCGTATTCGGACCCAGGACACTGTCGTCGATTTGTCCAGCGCGCTCCACCGAGGCGCTTTCCAGCAGGATTGAACGGGTTACCTGGCCAGCGGAGTCCACGCGAGATCCGGATTCCAGTACCGAGTCCCGGATGAGGGCATTCTCCCCGACGTAAATCAGGTTCTCCGTGACGGAGTCCGACGCCGGAGAGGCCAGGATGCAGCGATGCAAAGAAGACGCGCCTTGAATCACGGCTCCGGGCCCGATGTAACAGTTTTCAATGATGGAGGTCCGCTCAATGAGGGCGTTCTTGCCGACCAAGGCGTAATCCGACTCCATGTCGTTCAGCCAGGTGGCGAGTTCGCGCTTCAGTTTTTCCTGTTCCGCGGGTACGAGTTCGGACAGATCCGTGCAGTCGGAGAGCAGCAATCCATCCACAAGAAAGATCTGACGCGTTTTGGTTTCGCTGCCCGGATGAATCGGAAGTCCTAGGCAGAAGCGGGAATTCTCATGGCCGAGGATTTTATGCACGCCGCGAAGAATGGCTCCGTCTTCTATCAGGAGCCTTGATGCCAAACCGACATCTTCCAACACGGCGGCACCCACCAGAACGTCGCGCAAACGGCTGCGCCAAAGTTTCGGCGAGCCTTTCTCCAGGTTCAAAATCACCTGGACTTCGAAACGGCAGTGATAAATAGTATCCAGCGATCTCGAACTTGAGGTCCCCGGCGATTCCGACTCCCCCACGATTCGGATCTGTTTCCAGTCCGGAGAGACATTTCCCCGGCTTTCCAAATCCTGGATCTCATTTTTTTTCAGGGCGCGGCCCCGGCTCCAGGCGTCGGACCATCGCGCCTTGGAGGCCTGAAGGAAGCTCGCCACGACCGAGGAATCCAAAGTTTGCCGCAGACGGGAGCGAACGATTTTGAAGGAAGCCATCGTCGGGCAAAATAGCATGGTTACCTTATCCCGGCATGTCTGGACCTGCGTATGCCTTTTTCGACTTCGACGGGACGCTTATAGAGGGCGACAGCATCCTTTTCTGGCTTCGCTTCTATTATTGCCGCCGTCCGGCCAGGCGCATCTTTCAAATCGCCAATTGGCTGGGGCTCCTGCTCTTTGCCTTCCGCATCATCAGCAGTCACACCCTCAAACGAATCTATTTGTGGCCGCTTTCCTTCGAGAAACCCGAAGTGCTGGACAGGCTGGCGGGGGAATTCGTCCGCCAGGACTTGGCGCCGAGATTTTACGCGCCGGTGCTGGAGCGGCTGCGCAAACATCATGAAGAGGGACACCAGGTCGTGGTCATTTCGGCCAGCGCCACCTTTTACCTGAAGTACCTGCAGGAGCTGTTGCCGCCCTGCCTTCTTCTCGGCACGGAAATGGAATGGGGCAAGGGGCCTTTGGGATTTCCCTTTTATCGCGACGGAAATCTCCGCGGCGAAAACAAAATTCGCCGCTTGAAAGCCTTGGGATTCGAGGAGAAAGGTCCCGGCAGCCACGCCTATTCGGACCACCACCACGACATCCCCCTGCTGAACTTCGTCGAATTTCCGGTGTGCATTAGGCCCACGCATCGGCTCAGGAGGTTGGCGGAATCCATGGGCTGGCCGATTTGGGAGCTGCCCGGCGCAAGACCCGCCTGGCGTGCAAAGCTGGAGTCGGTTCGGTTGCTGCTGTTGGCTTTTTAGACGGAGTTTTAGAATGAAGGTGGCGCGCTGGCGCCAGCTTAATGCGCGCCCCTGCCGGTGAGCACGACCCACACGGTGCGCAACAAAATCATGATGTCCAGCGGCACGGACATGTTCTCGAAATACCAGAGATCGAACAGCACCTTGGTCTTCACGTCCTCGATGCTGGAGTCGTATTGGTGTTTCACCTGAGCCCAGCCCGTAATGCCCGGCTTCATCTTGAGGCGGCGCAGGTAAAGCGGCACCTCATGCCGAAGCTGGTTGATAAAATGTTCCCGTTCGGGCCTGGGACCCACCAGGCTCATCTCCCCGGTCAGCACGTTCCAAAACTGCGGCAGTTCATCCAGACGGGCGCGCCGCAGGAAGTGCCCGAGCCGGGTGATGCGGGGATCCCTCTTGGAAGCCCATTGCGGGCCGAGCGCCTCGGCATCGGTGCGCATGGTGCGGAATTTATAGAGACGAAAACGACGCCCATATTGGCCGATTCGCTCCTGGGCATAGAACGCCGGTCCAGGGGAATCCCAGCGGATGAGCACGATGAGCGCCAGCATAAGGGGCCCGGTCAGGAGGAGGCCGAAGAGGGACGCGGAAATGTCCAGCAGGCGCTTGAGATCCGCCTCCCAGCCGGGCATGTGCTCCGGAAAGAGTTCCTTGAGCGCGATGCCATGCAGGGCATTGGTTTTGAAATGCCCCGAAGCGGCGTCATAGAGATCGGGGACGATGAAAATCGTCAGGGGAAATTCCGCCACGTAGGACAACACCCGCATGATCTCGTTATGCGAGGAGGATTCGTGGCTGATGATCACGCCGCCGGGATGAAGGTTTCGGATGAGGTCGGGAAGTTCCGCGTATTTCCCCAGCACGGGCAAGCCGGAGAATTGCTGGCCGTGCAGGGCAGGATTCTCATCCACGAAACCCACGGCCTTCCAGCCCAGTTCCGGGGCGGACTCAAGTTCCTGGCGGATGCGCGCGCCCGCTTCAGTGGCTCCGAGAATCAGCATGCGCTCCTGGCCCTGGCCGCGCTTTAAAAGCGAGCGCAGGAAAAGTTGCGTCAAGAGCCGCAGTCCGTTGAGCAGCCCCAGCACGATGAGCCAATAGGAGATGACGATGAAAATCCGCGAGGGCGAGATGATTCTTGAGAGGTAACCGTGCCGGAGGGCGTCCAGCAGATAGGAGCCGTTGGTCACCGCCAATACGAACATGCAGAAGAAGGTGGCGTCCCGGGTGATGAGGGCCACCTGCACAGCGCGCGAATAAAGCGACCAGTCCCGATATAGGCCCTTGAAGAAAAAGTAGAGGGTTCCCCCCAGGCTCAGGAAAAATTCCACCTGCGCGTAGTGCCAGAAACTCCGGGTGGGCTCATAGGTTTCGCTGGAAAAGCCGCTGCGGTAACGCAGCCAGAATATGAAGGCGAAGGCGAGGTTCATGGCGATCAGATCGGCCATGAAAACCAAATACTTCCCGAGTTTCTTGATTGGCATGTGAGTGATGAATTCCCGCGTGGAGAAATCTACTCAGTAACTAGAAGGCGCGCTTGCGACTTCACAAACTCTTGGAGGCCGTAATGCTGAACTCCTTGAAAAAAGACCATGGACCGAGGTTTTTTTCGTTGATGGGCCAGGAAACATCGATGTGGTTCACCACCTTCTGCACCGAGCGGGATGCGCCCAGCCGGAGCCCTATCCCCACGGAGTAATGCAGATCGCGCACGTCCACCGAGTCGTAGGCGGAATAGGTATTGCCCGCATCCACGAAGGCCGCAAAGGCCGGCACCAAAGTGCCGAACTCAAAGGGAGGGAAGTAACGCTGCTCGGCGGTTAGAAGCACCCTCGCCTTGCCCACATAGTAGTAGTCCGGATAACCGTTCAGGCCGGACTCCCCGCCGAGATAAAGCTGCTGGCTGTTCTGCACGGCGAAAATGTCATTGTATTGTCCGCTCACCACGGTGGAGAGGAAGGAGACGGGTTTCCACTGGCCTTCGGCATAGGCCAGGGCCGAACCGTTGTCGAATCCGCTGTCGGAAACAAAATATTGCAGCGAGGCGTTGGAGTTCAGAAAAAATTCATTCGCCCAGGCGTTGTTGTACACCCCTGTGAAAGTGTACTGCCATTCCTTGCTTCGGGCTCCCAGCCACGTCTCGTCCTGAGCTAAAGAGGCCGAGAGCCGCCAGCCGGTTTCCAACGTCTCGCTCCATTTGAGGTTCTGGAAATTTTGGACGGTTTTATAGGCGTACTGATAGACGCTCACGCTGATGCCGAGCAGTTGATCGCGGCGCGAATCGAATCGCGGTTTCCCGTTTTCGTTCAGGCTGTCCCGCACTGAGGGTGGTATGCCCCATGTGAAGCCGGTGTCTCCGGTATTGATCTCTTCGGTGCGAATCTCGTTTTCGTAAAAAGGCGTGACGGCGGTTTTCAGGTAATAGCCGAACGAGCGCGTGATCCCGGCGTAGGTGTTATAGGTGGATATCTTGTCGAACTGCCCCAGCAGATTGGTCTCACCCAGCAGCGTATGCCCGGTGGAATCCAGCCGTCCCTCATTGGCCAGGTTGTCCAGGTCGTTGCCGGAGAGGTAGAGGTCTTCCGCGGAAACCAAGGCCGTGGTCGAGAACGACAGGCCCCATTCATCGGTGCGCGACAGCAGCGGCCGGTTCAGAGCCACGGAATAGGAATAGCCGTCGTCGCTGGGAGTGTAGTTGTCTTGGAGCAGGGCGGCCTGCACGGAGAGCTGCAGCTTGAGCGGCGTGAAAGCGGTGTTCTCGAAATCGAGCGATTGACTGTTGTCCTCCAGGTTGTGGCCCACGAAAAACCCCAGGCGATCGCCGGTGCCCAGCAGATTGCTTTCAACCGGGCCGACATACCAGATCCATTCGCCGCCCTTGCGGCTGACGCTGAAGCTGGGCACGGTCGTCCATTGATCGTAAGTGGTGATCTTGACGATGAGGGTGGAATCGGACTGCCGTTTCACCTCGATGAAGGCGTCGGCCAGGAACTGTTCGGCGCGCAGGTTTTTCTCGTTCTCGCGCAGCAAATCCGCAGTGACGACATCTCCCTCTTTAAAAAGCAGCCTGTGCCGCAGGGTCGATTTCTGGGTGTTGATGTGGAGCTTGTCGCCCAAGTCGTACAAATTCTGTTCCGCGTCGCTGTGGGCGTCGGTCCCGTCGAAGGCGTCCTTGATGTCGAACAAGATGGTTCCCACCTTGCCCGTAAAGTTGTCGGGAAGATCGCGAACCCGCGTGAAACCGGGCTCCGGCACGAAGAAGCGGACATCCCCCGCGTCGCCCCACGCCAATCCGCATAACGCGGAAAAAACCGGCAGGCAGAGGGCCGTGCCGAGACACCAGGATTTCAAATTCATCGGCGGGCTGGCCCTCGCTTGTCTTTCATCGCCCTCTTCACTTTTTTTGCATCCAACGCGCACTTCCGGGAAAAGCGGGCCTATAAGCCGGGTTCTGTCTCGCTACCGCCTTGCGGCGGCAACGGGATGGCCATCCCTCTGGGAACCATTTCGCAATGGGCCTCAAGCGACCTACCCGGCAGCCTGTTCTCCGCTTAGCGCGGAGAAACCGGACGGACCGTCCTTGCGGCTGCCCTATTTGGTCTTGCACCGGATGGGGTTTGCCCTGCCACCCGCCTTACGACGGATGCGGTGAGCTCTTACCTCGCCGTTTCACCCTTACCCTTCGAAATGCCGAAGCATTCCCAAAGGCGGTTTATTTTCTGTGGCACTTTCCGTCCCGTTACCGGGCCCGGCCGTTAGCCGGCATCCTGTCCTGTGGTGCCCGGACTTTCCTCCAGTCTCCGCCAAAAGCGAAAACCAGCGACCATCCGGCCCGC
>Ga0206850_10066_pt1 | contig 38746 bp, 33 predicted proteins | sample Alteio_BWOrgCont_16_FD_152885 | JGI IMG/M metagenome (GOLD analysis project Ga0206850, IMG submission 152885) | Enriched cells from forest soil in Barre Woods Harvard Forest LTER site, Petersham, Massachusetts, United States -... | ecosystem: Environmental > Terrestrial > Soil > Temperate forest >...
GGGCCGGACTTGGTCATTTCCTCAAAGCATCGCCGCAATTCCTCCGTTGCCACCCTCGACTCACGCTCTAGTCGGGACAGAAACAGGAAGAACTTGTTTGGTGTCGGGCGAAGGACGGTCATTTGCTCGGCTTTGGGGTGGTCGGAGAAACCGAGTGCCGTGTCAGTGACATTGTCCGAGCCCATGACCGCGAGTTCGTCAACAATAAAGAGTTTCCCGTGGAGTAGAAGTCTGGCTCGCCACGTACCAGACGAAGTCGAGTACACTGAGGTCGGTCACGCCCGCGATGTCGTCGGCGCTCCAGCAGGTGATGAGGGTCAGTTCAGATGGTGGGCAGAGTCCGGCGGGCAGCCGTCCAAACGCCCTGCGTTCGATGAACGGAGGCGGCCACCGTGAGCCGGTGTTTGGCCTGACTCAACTGGCTGGAAAGTGCTTCACCAATTCGGTCGGCGAGGACGTTACTTCGTTATTGATTCGTTCTTTGGTGGAAGTCGCGGGGGAGGCGACCCCAGTCAGATCGCACGTCCTCAAACAAGAGCTTTCGTCCGTTCCGGCGAACTCATCCTCCAGCCTGGCACATGGGCGCTGAGCCGGGGCTTTCGCGACTTCTCGGCGGGCGTGTCTGTTACCGCGCCCTCCTGTTTCAGCAGGTCGAAGAAGTACTCTCGCGTGCCGGGTGCTTGGAGTTGATCAGGCTGTGGACTTGCCTTTGTTCTCAACGATCCGATCATCCTTAGCCCGTCAGGACGGGTTGATGGAGAGAGGGAGTACGGAGAACTTCACAAGTAGTGAGAAGGAAAAGCCTGTCACATAAAGCAGACCGACCGTCCATGGACGGTCGGTCAAGCCACAAAAATGGAAATAACTAACAACTTATTTGCCTTTCTTCGGTTTCGATACTTGCATGACAATGACGTCATTCCGTACTACACACGAAACACCATACCGTCCACGCGCCAGTTTTCGCGCACTGTTGTTCCTAGAACGAGGCACCCGCGCAACCATCGGTTTACTGCTTGGCATAGTAGACCCCTTTTCCCACGATCCTACCATAGTTCTGAGAAGAGTGTGGGCAAGACCCCTCTCATTCGTCTGAGCAAAGCGAAAAAAGATGTTGGCCATCCTATGAGCGAAGATAAAAGAGCATAGGGTAAATTTTCGGGCACCTTTCAGGAGCTAATTCTGGTTTAACCTGCACAAAAAACCGACACCCCGCATTTATACTGCTTCTGTACCACCATAATCGGCACACCTCAAGACGGATAATCTAACCCTGCCTTCGCTTGCTTTGTCGGTTCAAAATGGACAGGACAGCGCCGTCTTATGTTCAGTTTCTGCCCAGCAAGCCAAATCATTGCCAAAAATGAAATCCGTCCTCCAGGTTGGAGGATCCTACCCTTCATTCTGAACGCAACTTGCGTACCGATCAATCGCAGTTAATTTGAGTGCCGCAAGGGCCGTAAGACGTTCTCTCCGGATTTCCGCTTAAGGTGAACGTCACTGCTCGGTCTGAAAGAATCGGGGCGATCAGGATTCGTTGCGGCTCGCGCGCTTTAGTCCCTCAATTAGTCCGTCGCAGAATTGAGAAAACTCGTCCCAACGAGGGTTATTTTCGGTGTCAACGTAGCAGAGGATACCTGATTGCAGCTCGCACCGAATGTAGTGGTCATATTCGGCAAATCCATCTGGCCAAGTCTTATCGGCAAGGTGGGGAGTAAGAAGGTTAAGATGTGGCCCGCTCGGCCGAGGTGGTTGAGAGGTCCGCCACCACCGTAGCATGTGAACGAGCCATCGCTGCCAGATCCTGAGGTGCAGATCATATCTATCGATGCTCGATCGCCACAGCCAACCAAAGTTACCAGCTCTACCCAGTCGATCCCGAGCATCCCAAGCTCCCAGCTTCCGAAGCTCCCGGTACGGGATTAACTGAGGAACCCGGTCCTCCCCGATGAATGGGATGCTGGTCCAATACTCGGTGCGCCTCTCTTTGTCGGACGGGTTTGATTCGGAGCCGTGCATATCACGAACTGGCAGCCCAATGCCTGTCTGGAGGCGAGTAATGTTTGCTCGGCGAGAACAGAGGACATCGATCGCACGCTCACCGAGGCGGGGAGATCGACTCCCCTTAGCAACCGCTAGGAACCAGTCGCCACGTACTGCAAAGTGACCGGGGAGACCGACGAGGATTCGTCCAGTCCGATCAGTCTCTGTGTTCTTTGCTATTGTGGCGGTGCTATACCAATGGCGGGCAGCGATGGCGGTTGGCCGGGCTGGACGGGACTCCAAGTTCAAGTCTCGATCCGCGAGTTGGCCGTGGTCCAGCATTTCGCTGAGCATCAGCATTGTGCGGTACAAGGCGCGGCGGTAAAGCATCGCCCGTGGGTCGGGATCGTTGATTTGGAGATTTCCCTTCGTTTGTCTGCGGATAGAAGGTGCGATCAAGCGAGCGATATTGCTGGCCTCCTCTTGTTCTGTTGTCGTTCGGATTCGTGCTCCCAATAGTTCAGTCAGCCCAGCCCCGTGGGGAGCTTCTCGACAGTTCCGTGGCCACCACCTTGACTCGATCAGTGCAGTGAGGTCTCTGGGTCGAGTTTCGGTAAGTTTCTCGGTAAATTCCTTCGCCTGAAAAACCTCAGAGAACCAAATTTCGAGCATGAGGCAGGACAATGTTTCAGTGGCTAGAAGGTCGATGTCAAAGGTGACGAACTCCCCAGGGCTAGCGCGGTCAACCGCACGACATGCCTGGAAGAAATCGCGCCACGACACGGGGTCAGGATGGATCTGGTTCTCGAACGGGAGGCCGCGAGAGGACTGCGGGCGGGTATCTGTGTCTGGGGGCTCGGCCATCTCATCTTGCCAATAGAATTCTGTGAAATCGTCATCTAGATCGTCGACCGAAGAGGAAGTCCAGTGAGCGAGAGGACGGCGGTCCTCCGGCGGACCAAGTCCCTCCAAAAGAATGGACTGAATACCATGTGACTCAGAACTGATTCTCCAGAGTCTCTTCCAAACTTCACGGATTCGTTCCCGCTTCGACGTGAACCCGCCAGCAACCGATGGGTCAGGCACGATTCGTTCGATCTCATCCTCATCACGACATGCCCGTGTCCAGGCGACATTGTCGCAAATCAGGAAACCAAAATCCCAGGCGTAAGGAACCTTGTCGATAGCGAACCGTTTGGCTGTAGCTTCGCAATCATGTCCGATCAGGTCAAAGAAATCAATTCGCCGAAGTGGCCCAATAGATTGTCGGCCTGGGGCTTCGTCAGTCTTTCGGTCAATTATGGCGTCGGTAAGTTGGAACAGGCCGAATGGATCTTCGGCCTTCACTGGCCTGCCATCCGGCTCCACAGTCCGCGCGAAAAGATATCGTTCCTGACGACGGAGATCGGATCGACTCTCCGCCCAGAACTCATCAACCTGAACGACCAAAGTGCGATCCAGTTGGGCTTCCGACTGTAGATAGCTGACCTCCCGCAACCTGTTGTATCCAACACCGGACTCGACCGATAGGACGGCTTGGCGATGGTCTGGGCCGAACAAATGGCGGAACAGATAGCTGAGTTCGTCGAGGTACTCTTTTATTGGTGGGACATCGTCCCGCTCTGCGAACAGACGTACCTCTAATGGTACCTGAATCGGCTTCCCGTCTGGTAGGCCAGCGTACAACTCGAAGTGCGGGTCCACTATCACCGACTCGGTGTCCAACTGTTCTTTAGCATCGTCCTTGGCCCGCTCCGTTTGATCCTCTTTGTCAATAATCATCAATTCGTCGATCCGAGCCGGGCGGAGTTCCCGGACCTGCAACCCTGCCCCAGGGACTGGGTTCGGAAGGACTGAAATCGCCACCCGACGCTCGTCAAAGAACGAGACATGCCAAGTGTACAAATGATGATCGGCCGCAGCCCGTAGTTCGCGAATGTCCTGTTCTAGTTCACCAGTTTCTCTATCCTCCGGGTTTCCCGAACGGGTGGCAACGATGAGGACTGTGACTCCTTGACGCCGTAAGTAAGACATGACGAACGGTAGAACCAAGGGGTCTCGCTGAACCTCGGGATAGGTGGCTAAGATTGTAGACCAGTCATCAATTACTAACCGGATCCGGCCGTTTAATCTCCTCAATTCGTCTGGATCAGTCGGAAGAGTTTTCGTTGAGAGGAATGGCGCGTAAAGGCGCTCTTTGGCTTCCTCAACCAATCGCTCGATCATGTGAACAAGTGCTGCTGAAGGGAGGTAATGAGGTTTCAGCGCACGGACAAGCAATCCTTTCTGAATGCCCTTAAGACGTGAAGTGATCCCTGAGTCGTTCTTACCGAGTCGTGGAAGCAGGTGCTGTTCCAAAGTCTCTGCCAAGCGTCCACGATCAGTGTCGTAGGTCGCCAACAGGGCGGCGACCCCGTGACCTTCCAGAGGATCATTGTCGTTCGCCACTGCAACACGCAGCTTGGAAGCGATGAAGGGGATCGGGAACCACGGTTCTCGAAATCCACGCCGTTTACGAAAGCACTGGCTGAGAAATGCTCGGGCCAAGTGGGATTTGTACGTTGAATCATTCCCGATCAGAGTTGTAATACTCCCAGCTGGGAGCCCCAACCTGTCGAATCCAGCAATTGACCCAGGCAGGGTGGACTCGACAATCTGGGTCAACTCGTCGTAGAGGGCGGCCACCAGGCGCTTGGACACACGGCGTGTGCTAGCCAGACGGAGGGATGTTGGCCATTGACCCTCAGGTATTTGGGCATTGTTCAGGATCTTGTCTTGGAATTGTTTCCTTTCCTTCTCGTTGAGAATCTTGGTGATTTCCTTCACCATGCTTTCCCGAGACAACTCCTTGTCCTTCAAAGGATTAAGCTTCGTCAACACTACTTCAGGCACATTTGCGCGACGCAAGGCTGTAAACGATTGGTCCGTGAGCTTGAACCATGCTGATTTTTGGTAACACAATCGATGGCGAACATCTTCGGCATTCAGGTCGACCGAACGGGTTCGTGGCTGTAACCCTTTCGCTAAGTCTTCTTCCTCCTCCTTCAAATACTGGGGTGTTCTGGCTCTCCATAGCATCGAGTCCAGTTGTGCGATCCCAAACTCGCAGAAACGCCAATCGTACTCCGACCAGTTTTGGCTTCGTGGTGATTGAGTTGTAGGCACGTCCCGGGTGAGGTAATGGAGGGATGGGAACACCTGAATGTAGGCCATCGAATCGCCTCTGATCCCCACCCTGGGGTCATCGGTGTTCGGGTCGGATCCGGTCGTCGAACACTCCTGGCGAATGCGAAAATCATGTTGGCCACGCACATGCTTCTGAGCGCGGACTTTCTCCATTTCTAATGTCCTGCGAGCATAATCTCGGTCGGTGTTTGAACGCAGACGAACTACCGTGTCAGCGACAAACACCTCGGGTAGCCGTTCCTGGTCCTTCTGTTCTTCCACCACGAATACCACGTGGCACTTTGAAGCTGCGGCACGGACGATCTGCGCGATCCGGGACCGACGGCTCTGGAGTTGGCCAAAGCCATCTCTGTCTCCAACCAGGGTTTCCAAACCCTCAACTGCATCGATCACCAAAAGATGTCGTGAGTCAGACGATTTCGGACGCTCGACTACTGCCAATAGCTTGTGAAGAAAAGACCAGTCATCTCCAGAGGTGTCAGACTCAAGATCGAGGAAGGCTACGCCTGAACCGCTCGATCCGCCGATTAGGTAATCCGAGAAGGAAACGGACTTGTCCCTAAAAACGCTGGTTTCAGTTGGGTGGTACTTAGTCAATGCCACCAATCCTGACTTCCGTTCCAGCCTTTCCCATGGTGTGAGGGGAGTCTCGGAGCGTATCCACCTTTCCTCAAATGGGAGCCGACGATAGCGCGATTGAGGGCGATCAAGCCAGAATCGCCTCCAGATCCGAGTGGCTCGTTCGTAGGCTAAGTCAGTGGATGCGTATATAATCCGTGGGCCAGTCTCTTGAGTGTGTGTCCGTCGCCAGTACTCCGAGGCGAGATGAAGAGCAAGTACGGATTTCCCTGTTCCATCTGGACCGACGATGCAAAAGGTCGCTGACTCGTTCCCAGTCTCAAAAGTCTCCAAAGCATATCCGGCTCTGTCTCGATCTGTTCCTTCACCTTTGCTGTCTCCAATTCCGATCAAACGGTCGAGTGACGGGATGCCGAAGGCGAGGATGGTTGGATCTGCATACGGTGGAGGTAGGATCTTGTCGGGCAACATTACAGTCACTCCCCCTTAAGGTCTAGGTTCGCGGCGACTGTCCTTAGGCCTTCGCTGACCTGTGTTGCGTCATCCTGTGTCAAAAGCCACTTCTCACTTGGAGTACGCAGATCGGTAATCAGTTGTCCAGCGAACCATCGCCGGCCGAGCGAACTGATGCCTGCTTCTTTCCCGTCTTGAGGAGTTTCGGGGACTATCGCCCCAAACCCGTTGGCCGACAACGCTGCGAGCCCGCGGTCTGTCTTCCTCCACAAGGCCGGCAGTAGGAGGGAGCGATTGGTGGTTTCGTTCTTGGCGACCCCTTCTTCCGCGACACGAGGTCGCAGATGGATGACAGCCAGCAGTCGGGCAGCAAATCGTCGTCGATCTGCAGGTGTTCTGGCACCGACTGCGGTGAAGATCTTCACCATTGCCTCAAGCAACGATCCAGCGTGGGCAGTGGTGACGACGAGGTGGCCAGTTCCAGCGAACTCAAGAACTTCCGCCCACTCGCGCGGATCACGGATCTCTCCAACGAAGAACACTGTCGGTGTCTGCCGGAGAGCGTCGTTGAATGCCTGTGAGAGATCATGCACATCCACCCCTCTTTCTCGGGGTGTATAGTCGAAGCCTTGCCACTGAGCCAGGAGCGATTTCGGTAGTTTACGAAGGCGATCACACAGCTTCCGGTTCCACTCAGATCGGGGAACGCCATGCAGGAATGACGACAGTTCTGATCTCGGTTTTTTGGGCAGTTTCGTTTCGTCGATCGGTTTAGGACCGACGAAGAAAGTTTCGATTGGATCTTCAAACGTAACCAAATGTGGACGGCGGGGCGGATTGCTATCTTTACGGTCAATTAAGTATTTATGTATCAATCCTCGGGCAATTTCACTCTTGGCCGAGTTCGTTCCGCCAGTTAACACAACCAAGCCGCTAACCGGTGCTGATCCAGCAAACACTAGCTTGTACAAAACACGGCATTGGTCATCGATAGTGAACCAAAAACCTTCCGATCGCTTGCGCATGGGTTCATAATTCCAAGCTAGCCAATCAACTTCGTTTAACCAGGATGGAGTCTTAGGGGCTTCGTCCTTGGATGGTTTCTGTTCATCTTCAGGACATTTGATCCCGCGGAGGGTGATGCTGATCGATGTTTGACGTTCGGAGAAGCACACGAGACCTCGGGCCGTGTGGTCAAAGATTTTCCCCGGGCGGCGAAAAGTAACTTCACTCGCAACTGATAGCCGGGGATGCCGGGAGGCTACAGATTTCCCTCTTTTTTGCACCGACGAGTGGGCTGGTTCGTGGCTTAGCAGAAACCGTTTAACGTCATCAAACTCGGCTCGGTGGTTGCCTTGAGTGTCCGACAAGATTGTTTCGTGTAGAAAAACAGTCGCATCGCTCCACGAGGTCAAGGGGAAAGCACTAAATTGCGGACACCGAGCGAATCGGTGTCTCTTGTGCCGCTTCCCATCTACAGCAGAATCGTCGCCGGTTGGCATCTAAATCTTCCGATTGATTCTTGTAGACCGCTGCATTCGTAAGGCGGGATGGCTACAGAGTCGAAATTACCAAGGTCGATTGCGTTAGGTTCCAGATCAAGTGCGTTGCTAATGCATGTATGTAATAAACCGGATAGTTGCGAGTAAGCGATTGAAGTCAAAATCAAACACGGCCCTCAGACTGATTTGCTGAAGCCTCAAAACAATCGTCGAGTTTGGTAATAAAATAGGTAATCTGAGAGTCTTAGGCAATTAAAAATGTCTTCTGAGAAATCCGGTTAAGAATGGTGGGCTATTGGTGGTTAGTTGAATTGGGAATTAAAGAAGGGCCACGGAATTAAAGTGCCAAGGATTTGAAGAGTGAACGCGAGATGTGAAAAAGCCTCATCTGACGGTTGAAACCACGAGTTCCTACTGAAGTAACAACCGCTCTCTCGTAACAATGGATTGTCTCTCCCCGCCTGTGATGCTCTGTCTACTCCAGATCAGTAAATGACAGACGCTGTGATGTCTAAAGGGGGAGGCGTTGAAGACGTCGGCCAGGAGTCGTTCCGGTTCGTGAAACGTCGAGGTGAGCAGATACTGCAAGTGGCGTTCGTATTTGGCCACCCTCGAATCCCGGCCTTCGTTTAGAAGCAATTGCTGCTCAGCCAGACTCCGATATCCCCACCATCCAGCAGCCGGACAATCGCCGGTGGCCTCGACGAATGGCACTTAGTATATCGTAAACTATTATATTATATGTCTTTATGTAATTCTAATATGGGTTACATCGTTTATGTCTCTGCGGCGAAAAATGGGAAATCACGAATGATTCCACTTTGCCTCCTGAGCAATGAAATCAACAATCAACTTGATAAACTCCGCAAACTATTATCACCATTGTAGTTAAGGAGATCTAAATGCCATTCGTGGCCTCGACCGAATCATTTAAAGGACCATGGCAGCATTAGGTGAAAATGAAAAGACCCCCGAGGACTGCCCGGGGGTTGTTTGATTATTCAGATTTGGAACTCAGACCGCGAGTGCCAACACTGCGGAACCAGCCCGATCCAGGAAGGTCCGGTCGTCGGTGTACGCGGTTTGCTGGGAGAGACGGGTCAGCCCGTTGACGTAGCCCCAGACGCTCCGCGGCGAGCCATCTACATCAACCCACTGCTCGGCCAGATCGTAGGCCGCTCCGAGTTGCTTGAAGTTCATTCCCGATGGCAGCCCGTTCCGTCGGCCCCCGGCGATTGCCTTGAACACGGCATCGAGAACCTCATCCTTCGTTGCTCCCAGGGTCAGGGAGCGAGCCCGGTTCACTCTTGCCGTTTCATCGGCGGCGCTGGCGTTGAGGTACTTGTTGACCGATTCTGCCAGTTGGATGTGGAATCGACCGGCCACATCCCCGATGTGTCGAACGCTCACCTCGATGACGTTGCTCGCATCCCAGACGATGTGATTGCCGCAAACGTGCCGGTAGTGGAAGAAGGTGACCTTGAGGGCAGAGGCCCCGACCTCGCTGTTCTGAACGAAGAACCCACGAGCCAGACCACCATCGGACCCATCCTCGATCCGGTAATCCTCGTTCACGAGGAAGGAGAACATATCGTGGTCGCTGGCATAGATCCCGGCGGGGGCGATCATGTCGCCAGGGTTGATCGACAGACCCCCACCCGAACTCTTGCGGCTCAGACAATCGGCCTCGGTCGCCTTCCGGGCACGTGGGTCGTTGCCGCTTGAGGGACGACCGGGGGGAACTCGCCAGCCCGTACCCTGAAGGCCAATCAGTCGGTCGAACACTTCCCAGTTCCAGAACCGGGCGTAACGCTCGCTGGTGAGGGATCGCAGGACGAGCGAGCCGTTGACGTGAACCAGTGCCTTGCTCTCCATTGCTTCCCGACCCGCGAAGTGTTTATCGAGCCCGGCATCGACACACTGCGCAGCCAGGTGAGGGGGCAATCTGCGGATGTAATCGGCTGGTGCCCCAGCCATCCGGCACATCTGGCCGAACCCCCAGTTGGTGAAAGTGGCCTTGCGATTGCCCTTGCCACCATCCAGAGTCAGGTAGAGCCCATCAGAATCAGCCAGGATCGTTTCGGAACCGAAGTCCACAGTCAGTTCCTCGGCGGTGTCGGCATACGCCTTACAGGCGTCCCGTGCTTCCTCCAGAGTCCCGAACCGCTCATCGGCCGGCCGGACTGCCCATTGATTGCTCGCCGCGTACAGGTTACTCTTCGTCATTGTCAGATCCTCTACTGGGGTTTGACCACGACCCGGGATGTTACAAGCATCGCCGGGTCACTTTGTCGTGTGGTATACAGGTATCCACATCGACAGTGTTACTATAACGGTCTGCCAACCGTAATCAATCTCGAAATTGGAAAATTAGGCAGATTTTAAGCCTAATCTGTCTGTGATGATTTGGACATTAAGTGACGGGCGGTTGCTTGCGTTACATTCCGCTTCTGAAGTGGAGATGCAGCTTACGAAACCACAATCGAGGGAACGATACCCAAGAGCCTGGAGTCCTTTACGGGCGCGAGCTAAGGTGGGCAACCTCGGAAATGTACTAATCACGATAGTGAAACAGATCGGACCTTATCGGACTTTCTTGCATCAGGCATCGACGTTTCAACCGAGCCATTTTCTCGGGTATTCACAGCCCGACGTAAAGTTATTCATACGATCGTATTTGAGCAGATGATAGCGCCGTTATACGATGGGCTGTCCTGCATAGGCTCTCCCCAAGCAACGCGATCGCGACACTCAACTTGTAACGCGGTGAACCATAAAAAGGGCTTAGCGGAATGTCCTTGCCGGTCGAAATCCGAACATGGAGAGACGGACTGGAGGCGACTGCCCTCCTCGAAAAAGCGATCGCAGCGCGAGTGGACCGCTGTCCTCCATCATCCTGAAACTGCCGCCGCGGATCGCGCGATGCGGCGCATCGTCCACACTTTCGAATGATTGATTATCTGGATCATTTAATCTGTTCTGGCACCACTCATAGACGTTGCCGTGCAAGTCGAACAGTCCCAGGTCGTTCGGCCGCAGCAATGCCACCGGACGCGACCGTAGTGGCGAGTTGGCGTAGTACCAAGCGTACTTCTCCAGCAGTTCTAGCTCGTCCCCCATCGACCAGTTCGTCAAACTCCCAGCCCGGCAGGCATACTCCCACTCCCACTCCGTGGGCAACCGATACCCCAGGAGGCTAGTTCCGTTCGCCCTAACTTTCATGCCTTGCGCGTACTTCCCTTGCTCGTTGGGCACGTAGCACCACTGATCCTCAGCAATACCCTCTTCCTTGTTTAACCAGTTGCAGTATGCCGCCGCGTCGTACCAACTGACCATATGCACTGGGCAGTCCGGAGTCGGGGCAAAGTCCTTACTGTACGCGTGCTCCTTGCGGAAGCGTAGGAACTCCACGACAGTCACCTCACTTGCTGCCAGCGAGAAGCGATGATCCACCAAGACTTGCACTCGCTTGTTGTCGTCCTTAGGCGATCCCCTCTCAAACTTCCCTGGCGGCACGATGACCATCGTCTGCCCTTGGCCATTTACATACCAGCGGGACCCGCAATTGTCCTGATCCCGCATGCACTCCCTTCGTATTTGTTCAAGCCTCTGCGCACAACTCTCTTTCAAGTGCTCATCGATCTCCTCGACTTTGGTCCGCCGCCCAAAGTGACGTAGAAGCCAACTCGCCGCTCCATGAATCCCTGCGTCCGCGTCCTCCCGGTATAGCGCCAGCAGTTTCAGGACCATGTCCTCCCGCTCCGCCTGCAGTAACCGGCTCTCGTCGCACTCCCCCAGCGCCAAGAGCAACGCCCGCCGAGCCGACACGTCCGGCTCCAACTCAGGACTCAGGCGGTCGAGCAACGCGCGGGCCTCGAGACTCCGCCCGAGCCGGTCGATTAGGTAACTTCTCAGGGTCGGGTAAGGGCTGTGCCGCAACAACGGCGCAACCTTGTCCCACCGCCCCATCGCTGCCAGAGCAACCGCCGCGTTGGCCTGCCGCCGGATCAGGGTCAGCCGGTCTTCCTCGCTTGCCTGGGGGCCGCTCCACTCGGTGAGCACGCCCTCTAGAGTCGCGAAAGCGTTCGGCACGCCGTCGGTGTAGCCAGCATAGACACCCGCGATGATACGCCGCTCCGCCGCGCTACGCTTCTCTTCCAGCAGCAGAACTGCCAGAGGCGGCAGTAGGTGTCGGCCGACTGGTCGAAGACACTCGGCCCATTTGCCGATCACCAAGGGGTTTTCGGCCACCAACCTCACCGCGATGTCGCCGCTCACCTTGTCCCAACGGTCGTCGTCCGGTGCGTAGGCCGCCAGCACACACGCCACCCTCAGGCGCTGCCCTGGGTCGGCCTTCACGTCAACCAGCACAGTCCAGAGCGGCTTGACTAGCGTTTCCTTGTAGAGGACGAGTACGCGCAGAATAGCGACCACCTCGTCCGGTCCGTCGGTCAACAGGCGCTCCCGGAGATAGTCTACCTGGCCGGGGTCAGAATGGAGCAGGGCCAGGCTGGCGCGCAGATGCTTGCGGGCATCGCCAGTAGCTTCGGCCTCCGCATACGCCTGGCGAAGTAGAGGGTCGAGCCAGCGGCGGTATGGTCCCATGTCGCCGACAACGACCGGCACATCCGCCGTGGTGGCCTCCAGTAGGCGATCTCGTAGAGTCACGGATCGCAGCCGGCCGAAACCCTCCCAACTGGCCGCCAGAAACAGCAGCAGGGCGACGGCAACGACCAGGCCTCGCACGACGTGGTATCGGGCCGCCCGGCGCATCATCTTTTGTTGCTGCGGGGTCAAGTCCTTCTTCCGCGTCAGTAAACGGATGCTGACCCACTGCGATAGCGAGGGCAGTTGGCGGTTCTCCGGTCGAGCATTCCAAACACCAGCACGATCCGCCAGCAGCAATTCCGCCCGACCTCGACGTGTTTCTTTCTGCTTACGAGTCAGCCATTCACTGATGGAATGAACAAGATAATCATGGGTGAGTTGGTAGTATTTCTGTCCTGGGTTGGCCTGGAGAACCGAATCGCTTTTTGAGTCCTTGCCCTCCGGGTCGGTCGGGGTGATAAGGCGGATTTCGTTGTCGAGAATGCGGATCAAATCATCGAAGTCCTTGGGTCGGCTACTGTAACCGGACGCTTCCAGCAACTCCGCATATGACCGCATGTGGCCCCTGATGTCGCTGCCTGTCTCGGGCAGGAGGGTTTTCAGGTCGGCTCGGGCGGCGCGTTGGTGGTAGCGATGTTCCGGGGGAGCGGTCGCCGCACTGAACGTCTCTTCAAGAAAGGTGACGCCAACCCCTTCCGTGCCACCCACTGCCTTCAACGAAGCAGGCGACCACGCCTTGCCCTTCATCATTTCCGCAAACAGGGCCAACCGCACGCAGATGACCTTGCCTTCCTGGGCCAGGCCGGACATGGCCTGATTCAAGAACTCCTTTTGGGCCTTGGTCGTCTCGCCCGGGTTCTCAGGAAGTTTACCAAAGGCCCGACCAAATGCCGCCAACACGTTTCGGGCGTGATCTGTGTCAAAAAGATCAACCGCCCCCGAGTTCTGGCCTTCTACGAGACGAACCTCCAACACCCGCATGAAGCGGATCACCGCCATCCAGAAATCATCCCGCACCATGACGACGCACTGCGCCCGGCCACCATCACACTGCCGCAAGGCTTGAACCAAATCTGTGTTTTGTTCTTCCTGCTTCGCGTGCAGCCATTGCTCGAACTGGTCTAGAACGATCACTACCTTCTTGCCCACAGGGATGCCCTCGCCTCGGCGTAATGCTGCCAGTGTTTCCTTCAGACCAAGGTTGTCGGACAAGGAAGGACACCGTTTGCGCAGACCGTTCAGCAGCCGGGTTTCGGTTTCTTCGGCACTCGCTTCGACGTAAACGGCCATTACTTCTTGCGACAATCGGGGCATCAGACCTGCCTTCACCAGCGATGATTTGCCACACCCTGACGGCCCACAAATCAAACCCACCGAGAACGTCTTTTCGGCGTCCGTTTCTTCGATCCGGGTTTTCCAGAAGCGAATACTATCGGGCAGTCCTTCGCGATCTCTAGGACCCGGCAACAGTTCGAGGAAGAAGTCGGCGTCATGTTCATCGTAGGATCGTAAGCCTTTCGGGACGATCTTGATGCGCTGGCTATCACTGTAGGGAGAAGTCGTCGGAGTCATGACCTTGACCGCGTCCTGCTGGCCCGTGACCGTGGATTTGCGGGACGAGGACAATTCGGAGAGAAAGTGCAACAAGTCTTCCGCAAGATCCCTTGCCGTCGTATGCCGCTCGGAAGCTCGTTTTGCCATCGCTTTCAAGCAGATGCGTTCTAGTTCCTTGGGGATGGCATCGTCCACCTGGCGGGGCGGACGGGCCTCGACGCTCGCGATTTGCTCCAGCAACTCCTGCTGCGAATCCGCCTTGAATGGCCGCCTCCCGGTGAGCAATTCGTAGAAGATAACGCCGAGACTGAAAACGTCGCTGCGGCCATCGACCCGATGCCCTTCGCCACGGGCCTGTTCTGGACTCATGTAAGCGGGCGTCCCGGCAAAACGTGGTCCCTTGCCCGTATCCTGTTCTCGCAAAGCGAGCCCGAAATCAGCCACGAACGGCTTTCCGCTTTTGTCGAGGAGAATGTTCCCTGGCTTGATGTCTCGATGTACCAGCCCTTGTTTGTGGGCGAAATGAAGTGCCTCTGCTATCGTGGCGACCAGTTCGACCGCTTCATTCAGCGACAGCCGGGACTGCTTGAGCCTTGAAGCAAGGTCCATGCCATCGACGTATTTCGAGACGACGAAGCACAGGAATTGGTCGGTGCTACCTACGTCGAAGACTGGAACGATGTGAGGGTGGTCGAGGTTAGCAACCGTTCGGGCTTCGTTCCGGTAAGCTTCGGCGGCTTCGGGGCGATCCATCAGATTGCGATGCGGGACCTTGATTGCAACTGGACGGCTTAACTGTTCGTCATGAGCGAGATAAACGAGGCCGAAGCTGCCTTTGCCCAAGACTTTTTTGATTTGGTAGCGATCGATATAGTCCGGCTGTTCGACCTCCCCGCCGCTCCCCTCTATTGGTCCCGTACTGCCCTTCTTCTCGATTACGGCCTGGATCAGTTCGGCATGTTCTGGAAATCTCTGTTGGTACTCTTTCAGAAGTAGCGTCTCGCCGATCCGATAACGATAGTACAGTTCCAGCGCGAGCAATTCCCTCAGGAGAGCGGATCGCTCAGGCTGAGGCACAACATCCAAGTAGTCCTCTATGCGAGGTCGCTGCCCTATCTGCCATGCAGCCTCGAACCGGTCACAGGTGTCATCTATACGCTTTAGTTGGGACGGGGTCATGTCGGAGAGAGATCCATTGCTCATGGGGTTATCTCAAGGGGCACTTTGATCACCACAAGCCGCTAAAGCTGGTCGTCAAAGGCAAGATAGATGAGGCCGAATCCGACCTGGCCAAGGATTTTCTCAATACGGTAGCGACCGATGCAGTGAGGCGGGGCGAAGATGGAATTGTCGGATTCATCCAAGCCGTCAGACTGGTAAGCAACTGTTTTGTGGAGGTTGTTCATGGGCAGTCGTCCATCGCTCAAAGATACCCTCACTGCGAACATATTACCGAAAGTGCTTGGTTATAGCCATTTTGGGGAGAGTAACCTGAACCTGTGTTTCCCGAAAAACTCCCGCATTAGGTCATTGACCAAGGTGATATTCATCGATATGCGGATAAACCCCACAGGCGACTCCGTTTAGGCAATGGCTTTGCGCACGGCGGTCCGTCCGACGCGCTTTCGGACGTAAAGGGTGCGCCGTCTGCTTTCTTACCCTTCTCTAACATTTCTTTGTCATTTCCCAACCAACCGATCCTGCCGACAGAATTCTGAGGCTGATTCATCTATTAAGATGATGACTTGCGCCCGTTTTGGCTTTAAGGTGCATAAAGGACGTGATGCAGCCCTATCGCTTCGATCTTCAAGTTCGGCTGAGGGAGCTGTTGGCAGATCTGAAGTGCCCAGGACTGTGCTGTAGCAGTCTCATTGCTCATCCTGATCCGCTTGTTGGATCTGCACCTGGTCACACCAACCGGCTCGTAACAAACACACATCCCGCTCCCCTTCGTCCAGGCTCGCTCCCGGGTGATGTCGTTCCCGGCTGGCAACGATCTCTTGCTCACAACGGGGGAGGTCAACCGGAACGCATCGTTGCATCTCCGATTGACAGGCAACAAAGCGCGCTATAATCCTCGCATCGAAATGGTGGGGGAGGTGAACCATGCCTCGCAAGCGTTCGGGGGGACGAACGTCCAAACTGACTCCGGAGGTCCAGGCGAGCATCGTCCAGTCGGTGATGGCTGGCGTTCCTCAAGAGCAGGCCGCAGCCCGAGCAGGGATCACAGAGCGAACTCTCTATCGTTGGATTAGGGCAGGGACAAAGGCCCGATCGGGTGTATTTTGTCAGTTTTGTCAGGCTATAAAAAAGGCGCACGCAGAACGGATGGCGGCATCGGTGGCCAGGATCGGGAGAGCAGCACAGGGTGGAACAGTTGTCAAGCGTATCACCAAGACGGTGACAACCAAGTTGGGGACAACCACAACCGTAACCGAGCAACTCTCGGAGCCGCAGTGGACGGCGGATGCCTGGTTCCTGGAGAGGCGACACGGCGAGTTTTTCGCGGCGAACAACCTTGAGACCAAGGAACTGCGTAGGATTGTCACCGAGATGGCCAAGGCTAAAGCCCATGAATCACAGCAACCAGACAGCGATCCGAACGGGAAAACGGTGGCTCCAAAAGTGGGGGGTCAAGCCAAAAGGGAAGCAATCTGAATCGGTATGGACTGATCCCGAGTTTGACCTTTTCGGTGGAGTTGCTCAGGGCTGGAACGAACATACGCTGGTAAAAGAGTGTGTTCTTTCAGGCGGAGCCGGAACCGGCAAAACATTGTGCAATCTTTTGAGGGTGTACTGGACCGCTCGACTGTATCCCGGTGCCCGTTGTCTCATCGTTCGCAAGACCCGCGAATCCCTCACGGAAACCGTTCTGGTGACCTGGGAACGCGACGTTCTTGGCCCATCCCATCCACTCCTCACTGTTCGACCCAATCTCCGAAGAGTCCGCCAGTCCTATCACTTCCCGAACGGGTCCGAAGTAGTGTGTGGTGGAATCGACAAACCTGACAAGATTTTAAGTTCTGATTATGATTTGATCTACGGACCTGAAAGCACTGAGTTTGAGAAAGAGGACTGGGAAACGCTTGGCACTCGGTTGCGGTCAGGAGTCGTGCCTTATCAGATGCAGATCGGGGACTGCAATCCGGGATCCCCGGAACACTGGCTCCACAAGCGTTGTGTCGATCCACCCCATACCTGCAAACTGATCCCGACGAGGCATCAGGACAACCCGCGTTTCTTCTCACAAGAGAAGAACGACTGGACGCCAGCAGGACTGCAGTACCTTGACCGGCTTGGCAATCTCACGGGAACGCGGCGGTCAAGATTCCTGGAGGGCAAGTGGGTCTCGGCAGAGGGGGCCATCTACGACTTCTCTTCAGCCCTCACGACCGACGACCCGCCCGGACACTGTCTCCCCTCGTCCTGGGAAGCCCCACGATCCTGGAAACGGCTCTGGTCGATCGACTGGGGACTCTCGGCTCCGACTTGCTTGCAGGTGTGGGCGATCGAAGACTGCCCCGCACTGCCCGACGGAAGCCCCGGCAACCGGATGTATCTTGTACGCGAGGTCTACAAGACGCGGTTGCGAGCCGATGATCTCGGGCGATACGTGAAGGAGAAGTGGCTTGACCCTGGCCTCGAACCTCGCCCGTGGGCGGCCATCTGCGATGTGAACCCCGGGTGGGGGAAAGAGAAAGATGCGGAAGATGCCAAGGCGCTGTTTGAGACAACAAGCGGCATCTCTCTTCGGTTGGCGAACAAAGCAGAACGCGACCGCGGTATCCGTGAGACACAAGCCCGGTTCGACGTACAAGCGGATGGGAAACCGAGAATCTTCTTCCGCAAGGACGCTCTCGACCACGAGCCTGATCAGACGCTTGTGAACGCGGGCAAGCCAGTGTCAACGGTGTCGGAATTGCCGGGGTATATCTACGATCCAACCCGTGTGACAGACGTTCCCATTGAAGAGAACGACCACGGAGCTGACAGCCTCAGATATAGTTCAGTATATGCGAATGATAACATTGGTGCTGGTACGGGCTTCGTCGGTCCGAAGCCCGGTCAGACAGTTCGCGACGAGATCGCCAGACGGTTCGGGTATGGGGGAAGACGATGAGCGATCAGACCCGTCAATCAAAACCGCCTGTTCGGTTTGCGTATCGTCACCTTGCGTGCGGGAAGACAACCATAATGACGCCTGCTTTAGCGATCCGGTTGACAGAAAAGCCCGAACTGCTCAAACAGGCTTATTGCGTGAAGTGTGAGAGCTATTTTTCTTTGTCCGATGGAGACGGCAATTCCGCTTTTCGTTGGACGATCGATGATGTCCCGGTGGGCGAATGATAAGGTGAGGCGGCCGTGTCGGTCGAGGTGTGGATTCCATGTCAATGTCGGAAGTGGAAAGGTTGTAGCGATCCTGTCGCGCCGCAAGTCGCTGTCCGGGATAACCATTGCAGAGAACCATTCGAGAGGTGATAATCTTCACCATCTAAGGGTCGATACAGAATTCTCAGAAGCGTTCATCGTGTCAAAATCAGCGTTGTAATCAAACCTACATTTCTCCCCTCCGGGGTTCTGGAGATCAGTCGCATGTCCCAAAGACCATTCCTCGCCACCTTTGCCCTGGTATGTGGAGCCTGCTGTATCGTGAGTGGATTCGCCCGTGCCCAGCAACCCCCTCCCAAAATGGAAGAGCCAGAGCCACCTTTTGACCTCAAGACAACTGAGAACGGATGGGTCGCTGGCCACAAACTCGATCCCGCAGTCGCCAAAGCTTTCAAGTCCGAGCCGAACGATTCCCCGCTACGCAAACTGCAAAAAGATCGTTGTCGCGAGCTATCTTCTTATCTCGCGAAGATCGAGACTCTGATCGAAATCGGCAAGTGGAACCCTCAAGACTTCTCCGAGTACCTCAAGATTTGTGCCTCACTCTCGGAGAGTCTCCTGGAAGTAGTGGACAAACCAACGGACAAACTCAAGTGCCTGGAGTTGTGTGTTGAGATTATAAAAGTTGGTGAGAAGTTCACGGAAACACGAATTGCTGTCGGCAGCGATCCTTCACAAAATCTAAACGTCGCCAGGGCTGCTCGCATCAATGCCGAGATTCAAGTCCTCAAACTCAAAACCGAGATCGAAAAGTCTGATTCAATTTCCGCCGGCCGATCGGTAGCCCCTATGGGCAATCCCTCTGGCTATCAGTTTGGGACACTTTATTGGTATCAACCTCCGCAATCCTTCCCCACTGCGAGATGGAGTCCCTCCACAGGTTGGACCTATCCAGGTGTCACAGGCTGGTCCAATCCCGCCGCATCCCCAATGCCTGGACGGATCTTTCTGGGGGGTGGATGATCGCTCCGCTACTGCGACACTCCTGGCCCTTTATCCCCAAGCCATTCCCCTCGGCAACCTCTCGCTCGACAGTGCCCGCGCCTTCGACGGGCCGTGTGTCCTCATCTCCCTCTAGCGGGGATTATTCATAAGCGATCTCATCGTAGGCGTCAAATCGCAGTTCCTGGCCTAGTTGCACTCTGAATACCGGTTAGCAGCCAGTGAAAGCACACCGCCCCCTTACCCTCACTGATTTTCCGTGTTCCCAATCGTTTCATCCTGTCCAGAAGTGAGCCACGGCTGGACGCCGACAGACGTGCTGAGCAACCCGCTCGAAGAACTGCTGATTCGGCCAACTGCTGCTGAGCCGCACCACGATGCGGCGACAACTCACTACCACCGATGCCGCTACCTTTATCAGGAGTAATCGCCAAGTAGCCGGGTGACCTTCGCCCAACGGATCCTGGCGACGACGTGCGTTCTGGTATTGTTTCCGAGCTGGCTCCGGTAATGCGGCCACCGGGACATCCCCTGAAGGTGCTGGCGGCGGGTCGGCAATCTCCCGACGCAACCGCACCAACAGATTCAAAGCTGCTGCGTGTAAGTAGAGCCGGAAGTAGTTGGCCATGAAGCGATGGTCGCTCAGCCGGTCCATCGCCATTCCGCATTTGAATTCTTTATTCCGGTTTTCACTCTCCCCACGCATGACATATTCGTCATACGTCGCTTCCAGATACGCCTGAGCCCCGGGTCGGTTTGTTGTTACGAAGCGGCGATTCGTCCCTTGTGCGTGCGCCTCCGCCTTCACCACCACCCAGCGCGGCACGGTCCACGTCCCCGCTCGATACCAGAACCCCGCGAACAGCCGCTGCGATTCGTGTGTCTCGTCCCAGCGTCGCACGGCTTCCGCCAGCAGCGCCTCGCTCTCCCGCTGGAGTACCGGGTTGGTCGAGAGGCCGTAGGTGTAGATCACGTCCAATCGCTCGCTCACCTCGTACATGGTCGGATTGCCAAAGCCACCATCGCCACGCACCCGGATTCGCACGTTCGGCCAGACCGCGCAAATCCGCGTCACCAGGTATTCCAGATCGTCGTCGGCACCCAAGGAGGCGGTCGCGGTGCCGTGCCGCAAACTGAGCATTACGATTGCGTCGTTCTCGGCGCACGTGATCAGAAGCGGCAGGTACTGGTACTGCTCATAAAACCCGTGGAACAGCGTTAGCTGCTGCGACCCGTGGGTCGGGTCGTCCACTGCATCAAGGTCGAAGGTCAGCGTGATTGGCGGTTGAGCGAACGAGGCGATGAACTGGTCGATGAACACGTCGCGGAGGCGGAACAGGGAGGGGATGTCGATCTGGTTCTCGAACCGGGAGAGCGTCGGCTGACTAGCGAGGTCCGCATCATCGGGTGAGCGGTTGGCGATGAGCTTGAAGGTGGGATCGGTGCGGAGGGTGTCGTGGTCGTTCTGGTCCTCGTAGCCGGCGAGAATGCCGAAGACGCGGGACCGGACCATCTCCGGGAAGGTGTGTTCGATGAGGTCGGGATCGCGTGGGTCGTGGAGGGCGGCGGCGAACTGCGAGGTCAGGCCGATGCGCTGGTCGAATTGCCGCAGGGGCAACAGGCCGGCATCGGAGGTGAGCGGGGCATCGGACACCTCGACCTGAATGGGCAGCGGCTCGTAGAAATCGAAGTCGAAGAGGGACGCGGATTGGGAAGGCATGTTCGGTCTCCGGTGTCGGTGCCCGTGGCTCGGGATGCACCTGTTTCGACGAACGCCGACACGGGTTCTGTCATATTTGGATGAAGTTTCCGAGTTGGGGCAGTATCATTTCTCGGTATTTCCATACACGCTCCTCCGATCGTGGAGTAACCAGTGCCCGATCACACCGACTCCGCCAAGCCCGACCCGGCCACCCTCTCGGCTGCCGACCCCGCCGACCCCCGCATGACCCGCTCCGTCGCCGATCCGAACGTGACGACCGGTGGCACCAGCGAGAACACATTCTCCGAGGCTCCGCCCGTGGCCGCCAAACGCTACGAGTTGGGCGCGGAGATCGCCCGCGGCGGGATGGGTGTGATCTACCGCGCCAAGGACACCGCGTTCGCGCGGGAAGTTGCGGTGAAGGTACTTCTGGACAAGTTCGCCCCGTCCTCCGGTACCGCCCGACGCTTCCACGACGAGGCTCGTATCACGGGGCAGCTTCAGCACCCCAACATCCCGGCCGTTCACGACCTTGGCACGCTACCTGATGGCCGCCCGTTCCTCGCGATGAAGCTCATCAAGGGGGAGACTCTCGATGATCTACTCAAAGCGCGAGAGAACCCAGGAGCCGACCGGGGCCGGTTCGTCGCGGCGTTCGAGCAGGTGTGTCAGGCGCTGGCGTATGCGCACGCGCACCAGGTGATCCACCGCGACCTCAAGCCAGCCAACGTGATGATCGGCAACTTCGGCGAGGTGCAGGTCATGGATTGGGGGCTGGCCAAGGTGCTCGGGTTGCGCGATGCCGATGCGACCGACCCGGACGAGACCGTCAGCGGAACGGCGATCCACTCGATGCGAGAGTCGGACAGTTCGTTCACGCAGGCCGGTTCGGTACTGGGGACGCCGGCTTACATGCCCCCGGAGCAGGCGATTGGGGCGATCAACAAGGTCGATGCCCGGAGCGACGTGTTCGGGCTGGGGGCGATTCTGGCCGTGATCCTGACGGGGAAGCCACCGTTCGCGGCGAGTTCCGTCGAAACGACGCGGCTTCAGGCGGCCCAGGGCAACGTGGAAGAGTGCTTTGCCCGGCTCGACGCGAGTGGTGCGGAGCCGGAGTTGGTGTCGCTGTGCAAGCGGTGCCTGAGCAAGAAGCCGGGGGATCGCCCGGCGGACGCGGGTGAAGTGGCCAACGCGGTGGCCGAGTTGCGGGCTGCGGCCGACGAGCGGGCGCGGCAGGCGGAATTGGACCGGGTGAAGGCCGAAGGGGACAAGGTCGCCGCCGAGTTGCGAGTTGAGGGGGAACGCCAGAAGGCCGAGGAGCAGCGGAAGCGTCGGCGAGTGCAATTGGCGCTGGCCGGGTTCGTGGTGCTGGTCGCGGTTGGGGGTGGGATCGTAGCGAATCGGGTGCAGTCGCAGCGGGAGGAGGATCGGCTGGCAGCTGAGACACAGCGCGCAGATGATCGGATCGCGGCCGAGCAGAAACGGCAAGCAGACTTGCGAGCAGCCGACACTGAGGCACAGCAAAAGCAACAAGCGGCTCAGCGGCAGACGCGGTCGGAGTTGCTGGTACAATCGCTGGCCACGGCGGAAACGGTCGTGGTTCCACGCATCGTGGCGGACTTGACCGACCTGAAGGAGCTGGCCCGGCCGAAGCTGGTCGAACTCTCCTCACAGCCTGTGACCACAAAGCCGGGGCTTCACGCCCGGCTGGCGTTGCAGACCAACGAACCGAGACTAGCTGCGGAAATAGCCAAGTATCTCCCGATGTGCAAGCCAGAAGAGTTGTTGACGATTCGCGAGTTTCTCATGCCACACGCGGCAGCGGTCCTGCCGATGCTGTGGGCAGTGCTGGCGGATGAGAACGCGGAGCCCGGCAAGCGGGTACGGGCAGCGTGTGCGTTGGCCGGACTAACGCCGGATGACCCCCGCTGGGCGAAGCTGGTGCCCGTAGTGATCGAGGCCGTGGTCCATGCGAATCCGGTGGAGTTCGTGGTCTGGTCGCAGGCGTTGGAGCCGGTCCGTGGTGCTCTCCTCCCCGCGTTGGTGAAACGTTACCCCACATCTCGGGCACGGATTCGGTCGGGCAAGCTCGACGAAGTGGATCTGGTGACCGAAGTATTGGGCTTCGATCTCACAGTAAACCTACTGGCGAAGTACGCAGCGGACCGTCCAGCGGATCTGGCCGACCTCGCCATGACCGTGGATCCCCGGCACTACACGCTGATCTCGGAGGCCATTGAGAAGAGCCAGGCCAACGTGATTCCCATCTTGAAGACGGAACTGGCAAAGACTGCGGGGCCGGACTGGAAGGGCGACGCGGTCGAATCGCTGGGGGTGCGTCAGGCAAATGCGGCGGCGGCCCTGTTGAAACTGAAACAGCCAGATCTGGTCTGGCCGCTGTTTCAGCATCGTCCCGATCCTCGGGTGCGAAGCTACTTGATCCATCGCTTGAGTCCTCTGGGGGCAGACCCCAGGGCTATCGTGAAGCGGCTGGATGAAGAGACGGAAATATCCTCACGGCGGGCGTTACTCTTGTGCCTGGGAGAGTACGACGAGAAGGAATTCACTGCGGACGACCGGAAAGCCTTTCTGCCGAAATTGCAGGAGATGTACCGGAAGGCGAGCGATCCCGGCCTTCATGCTTCGGCGGAGTGGCTGTTGCGGGCGTGGAAGCAAGAGGCGTGGCTGAAGCAGGTGAATGAGGAGTGGGCGAAGGACGAGGAGCAACAGGAGGAGCGTCTGGAGGGGATTGGCAAGTTGCTGACGAAGGACAAGGAGAAAACGCCGCCTCAGTGGTACGTGAACACGCAGGGCCAGACTATGGTAGTGATCCCTGGCCCAGTGGAGTTTACGATGGGATCGCCGACCACCGAAGCGGGGAGGTTTGCTAACGAGACCCAACACAAGAAACGGATTAGCCGGACATTTGCGATTGCGACCAAGTCGGTGACGGTTGAGGAATACCGGAGGTTCAACGCAGTGTATGGCAAAGGTGAGATCGAGGGGTACGCACGGACAGCCGACAGCCCGGTGAACGGGACGAGTTGGTATCAGGCGGTGGTGTACTGCAACTGGCTGAGCAAGGAGGAAGACATTCCTGAGGACCAGTGGTGTTACGAGATCAAGGGCAATGTGACGAAGTTGAAGGAAAAGTACTTGAGCTTGTCGGGGTATCGCTTACCGACGGAAGCGGAAATGGAATATGCGACCCGTGCGGGAGCGCTCACGAGCCGTTATTACGGTGAAACGGAGGAGTTGCTTCCGAAGTATGCGTGGTACAACAAGAACTCGCAAGAGCGGACATGGCCGGTAGGGAGCCTGAAGCCGAATGACCTGGGCTTATTCGACGTTCAGGGGAACGTATTTACGTGGTGTCAGGAGAGCTTCAAGGGGTATCCTCAAGGAGAGGAAGTAAGTGAAGATAAGGAAGATGTGTTGACGATAGTAAGCACAAACAGTCGTGTGTTGCGTGGCGGCTCGTTCAGCGTTCCTGCGTCGTACGTCCGCTCTTCCTACCGTAACTCCAGCGTCCCGTCGAACCGTAACAGCAGCCTCGGTTTTCGTCTCGCGAGGACCTTGCCCAGCCAGAATCCGCAGGGTGACACCTGCGGAGCGTGCCAGGGTGCAAAGTCCAGGTGGTCGTCCCGTGTCGGGCCGTCGCCAGGCGGTTCGGCCAAATGTTAACCCGGCCCGGCAGGTCTGGTAGGCCGCAAGGCTCGAACGCCCTGCCGGGTCGTTTTTGCAGCGCACAACTCACACGACTCCACCAGTCCCAGCCTCCTCGATGCAGCGGCCCGGCCAAACTCCCGGCGGACGAGCAGAAGGCGTTTACCCAGACGGGTGTCGGCAAGCAACGTCATCGCCGCCGCCGGCCCGTCCCACTTGAAACAAGCTGTATTCGGTGCTCAGCCCCAGCCCTGCGGCACAAGCCCTTATGAATCATCGGCTTGTGCACTTTGACAAGCCGCTGCCAGTTGCGGCAACGAATAATCCGGGCTAGCCACGATCACAAGCCGACATCTTCCAACGCTCGAATTGCGTTTTCCTGAGTCGGCGAAAGCTTCTCACGCTCACAGTTCCGGGAACTCGCCCACATCTCTTGTCGGGGTTGTGGCCTGTCGTGTTGTTCCTGCCAGAACTCCCAGAAGTCCCTAACGACTTCATTGATTTCGTCCGCAGTTGGAACACGGCCGGCCACCTCGTCGAATGCCACTCGGACCAGAACTCGAATGCCCAACTTGGGATACCGCTGATCCCGCAGAACAAGACCGTGCAACCGCTCAACAATTCGTGGAAAACTTACCATGTAACAAGCCGCTGTGGCCTGTCTCCGGATCTGGCCTCGTATTATCCCAGGTGTGGTTTGCACATCGCAAACCCGATGCGTCAGCAAAATCCAGATCACGGGTGGTACTTCCACCAGTTCCCCCACGATCAACAACGCATCGAAACGGTTCGGAATTCTGACTGGAATGCGCTGGCCCGGATTGATGCTCAATCGTTCCCAATCCTCCACGGAAAGCCGAATACGAAGCCCGCGACCCACTTCGACGGCAAAACCCCAAACAACTGACCCGTTGAGTTGGATTGCAGTTCCCATGATGGGTACCTCCTTACTTAACGGAAGTACACCAAGACCCTGTTGCGACCAAGGCGAGTGGCGATATGCTGTCGCAGAGAACTGTCCTGCATTAGGTCTCGTCTGAAACGACGGCCTCTATCGTCTTGGGGGCGTTTCCCTCCAGTCTGTTGTTCACGAAGACATAAGCTTTTCTCTTTTTCTTGACGGCTCTATCGGCGATCTGACGAAGTGCCTCACGGGTCGCTGGGTCTGGTTGCTGAATCTTCTCGTAAGGTTCAAACAGCTTCACAGCTTGTTCGTAACTGCGACCGTGTTGCAAGAGAGCCCTGACAACCGTGTGGTCCGCCGTGAAAGCGTCCATCGCAATTTGATCCGTCAGTGTTGGCATTCTTGTCCATGCGTTAAAGACGTGCGCAACATTGTGTTTGGAAAGAACCTCAAAATACTCAGGACCGAGATAATCCTTATTCCTGATCTCCACCGCATATCGCCAACCTTTCGGGAGACTCGCGAGGAACCCATCCAACAAGCGAAGGAAATCGGTTGGGGATGCAAAGTCTTTCTTGGAGAATGTGCCGAACTCAAAGATCATGACAGCGACATGATTTCCGTACTGTTCCAAGGGCTCGATGAATGCGGCTTTGAAAAGCTCCGCATCGAGAAACGATTCGTTCTTCAGGCCCGCCCGCGAGCCGTAACGGGCATGAGACGGCCACCAATGAACGGTGACGGCTTCCGGCACCTTGAGGCCAAAACCGAAGTTCCGGGGCGTTCCGAAGAAGACCTTTGCCCAGGTATCGGGCGCGGGGAACTGATAGAAACTGAAGTCCCCACCAACGACAGGGAAGGTTTCGGCGTACTCACTCAAACAAGTGGACTCGAACTTGGCTTTGGAAAACTTACCGCGAGTCACGTATCGATCCTGCGAATAGATCGCCCCAACCCAACCCGGGTATTTCCAGGAGGACGTACCGAAGTTCACACCGCGTTCCGCCCATGAGCGGAGGACTGGGGCCAGCCGAGCGGCGAGCGCCGGACGTTCCTCCGAATCGAAAAGAGAGTGGCTCATGTAGTGATCCGAATGTGCGAGAAATCAGGGGATCGCTGGGCTTCGCTGACTCGCCCACTGTGATACGTACTCTTCTGGCCAGAACCGTGAAGGCAACACCATTACAGCCTCCGTCTTTCGGAAGCAGACGAGTAAAGGAAACGTCGGCCGACGCAAACAGTTTTCGGGTAAATGGCTTGGCTGGATGAAGCAGTTGGTGAAGTAGATGGACCGACCTCCGCAGTACCCCCGCGGCAATTCTTTCCGCATGATCCGTATACGCTCGTCGGTAATCACCCGGACAAATTTTCGTATCTCAGGATCATCTGGGAATGTCCCCTTCTGGGCGAACAGCCCCAGGGCAATTCTTGAGAGAAGATCGACCCGCCCATCGAAATAAGGGTCCAAACTGTACACCACGTTCGCAGCAAGTGTGTGCTTGTTGGAGGGGTCGAACAGAAGCCGGTTGGCTTGTACGAGTTGGCCCCACACCACGTGACCATAGTCCCGCAGTCTCGCTTGATCCGTCAGGATACGGAGCATCGGATCTTTACTCTTTGTGAATAGCGAATCAACTTCAGGTGTGAGGTTCACTTGGCATGCTGCGGCGTCCTGCTCGTCGAGTGCCCGTGGTGGTGGCCCAAAGCGATCCCGACATGCCTGAATGACCCTGGATTCGGTCTCGTTTTCAGGCGTGTAATCAGAGGCCTCGGGGCTCACACCTTCGCTCATAAAGTATCGGCGCAAGAATCCGAACATCCATCACCTCAACCATTGTGGCTCTATGAACAAGACCACCATGCCGGTTGTCCCGCTAGGTAAGGCACGATGCTCGTTTACATCGGTGGAAATCCTGTTCTGGAGTGCACCGCGGGTCGGGCTTGATGCCTTATCGTATTGCAGTTGTGGTCTTCGCGTCCATCTCCTCATCAGCCGCCAGGGGGGTTTGAGAAGTGGCTCCATTTCGAATACACAGCCTCAATACGATATGAAAGAGGTCCGGTCACGCGCCCGGACTCATGTCGCAAAGGAAAGTCGCAATAACGGTTCTGCCAGGTTTGATGTCTCGGAATGCTTCACGAAGATCACTCCAGAACGCAGACTTGTCCGAACAACCTTTTTGAGAACTTGGCGATCGAACAGCAGGACGATCCGATCGAAGAGTTCACAAAAAATTGCCCTCACTTGCGATGCCGACCCCCGCTCAAGGATCGCCATCATTTTCCACAACTTGGACGTTACTAACTTGGTTTCTTGGTCCATCTTGCAATCTGGATTTGAAAGAGTTTGTTGGATTGTGGAAGTGACCAGATTGATCAATTTGCTTTCATGCACACTGTTGGATTGACAGTGCGATTTCCCATACATTTTGTGCGTCAAACAGGCGTACTTCTTTGCGGATCCTGATTTGCCCTCGCGGTAGAATCCATACATGCCGCGATTGCAGTGGCCACAAATGAGGAGCTTCGCCATTTTGTACGGATCCATTGGCCGGTCGAGTGGAACTCGTTTGGGGTTTGCATTTAATCGATCCTTGACTGCCTGAAAAGTACTCCTCTTGATTAGCGCGGGATGGCTGTCCGGGACAACGATCCACTCCGATTCAGGGTTGAGCCCTGGCTTTGTGTGAAATTCGGCCTTCCCATCAACAAGTTTGCAATACTTTCCGGACGACTTTCTGTTCCATGCCAAATCTCCCACGTAAGCAGGATTCCGGAGCATCGACGAAATAGCCGCTGGAGTGAATGGTCTCCCTGCATTTTTACCATTAGGGCTTGTACTGAGAATTCCCATTGATGACAACTTAATCGTGATCGTTCTAAACCCATGTGTGCCTTTTGCGTATGCCGCGAACATCCACTTCACAGCTGCGATTTCCTTAGGATCGCCAGGGACCAATCGCCGGGAAATAATCTTCCTCGGGTTGATTGCATCTCGTTCCTCCCGCAACACGTAGCCGAGTGGGGGGCCAGCATTCCGCCAGGCATCGCGGGCGCTTCTCGCCATGCCATCAAGCACGCGACGCGACATGTTCCTTACTTCTGATCGAGATCGGTCAGCGTAGACAACTGTCATAATCAAACCGCCAAGGTCATCCCAAGACAGCCTGCCAGTCGAGACTGCTTCGATGGACACATTCTTTTGCTCAAGTGGGTAGATCACCTCTGCGATGAATTGCAAGGGGCTGGACCGGGAGAGTCTTGAAGGTTCGTCAATCAAAATGACATGGATTTTCCCCGCCTTCGCATCTGCTAGCAACCGCACAAACTCGGGCCTTGAATGGTCACTCCCCGCGATTCCCCTGTCGATGTAGAGTTCGTTGATCGTATGTCCTTGCTTCTTCGCATACGCTTCGATCTGCGTTCGTTGCCTCTCCGGGCTATCCTCCTGTCTCTCTGAAGACATCCGAATGTAAGCCACGATGCGATTTTGACGTGAAATCGAAATTGGCATTTGAAAACTCACGGCATTTCGAGGGTGAGAAGACAAACCGAGAGGACAAGGGGCAACATCTCGGGGTCTGCTAGGAATGGTCTTAGGGACGTTACTCAGCTAAGTTGTGAATTCGTTCCTGTTCCTGGTGAGGAACAGCCCATGCAAGCCGTCGTGCTATTCCCTTTCATCCCCCCATCCACAAGCGATTGCCGCTCGACAACCTTGGCCTCGATCGCGCCGTAACCTCGACGGGGAAGCGTGTCCTTGTCTCTGAAACTCACTGCAAGTCTTCGACTGGTCGATTACTATTGCGGTTGCGACATCCGCACTCCTCGACCTTCAAGGCAAGTGTCATGAACCCAGAGCCCAGCATGATGGACACGGGCGAATATGCTCTCCCTGGCAAACTAAGGGAGACACTTACGCCCGATCCGATCTCCTCTCTGGCCGAGGTAGACTCGGCTGGTCGGTCTGATGTGGGGCTGCGCCCCACTAACCAGGATTGCTTTTTGATCGCTCGGGCTGATCGTACCCTTCAAGCCATCGCCACCAATCTACCGACCGGGGATATTCCGGAACGCTTCGGGGAAGTCGCTTTCGGTTTTTTTGTGGCGGATGGTGTGGGCGGGCAAGGCGGAGGAGATGTCGCCAGCCGACTCGCTGTAGGGGTGTTGGTAAATCTGCTACTTAACAGTCCGGCATGGATCATGCGCGTAGGGGAGCCGGAAGCAAACCAGATCCTGGATAAGATCACGCACCGGTACCGCCAGGTGGATGCGGCCATTACGGAAGCCGCAGCAGCAGACCCGGCCCTCTCCAAGATGGGGACCACCCTCACACTCGCATGCAGCATCGGCGAGGAGTTGTTCCTGGGGCATGTAGGAGATTCGCGGGCCTACCTTCTCCGAGATGGGGCTTTGATCCGTCTGACGCGAGACCACACTTTCGCCCAAGATCTTGCTGACCAGGGGTTTATCCGGCAAGACGAGGTCAGCAGTCACCGTCTTCGTCACTACTTGACCAAAGCCCTCAGTTGGCGCGAAGGCGAAGTCTGGGCCGATGTCGTGCGTGTTGGGTTGAAGGATGGCGATCAACTCCTGCTCTGCACAGATGGCCTCACGGAGGTGGTTGCCGATGAACAGATCAATTCAATATTGACCGTGGCGAAGTCCCCAGCAGAGGCGTGCGACACGCTAATCGCCTCTGCTCTCGCTAATGAGGGTAAGGACAACGTCACGGCAGTCGTCGCACGCTACCGGTTCCATTTAGGAAGCCAATCGGTTTCATAAACAGATGGCCCTTCTGAAACTGGCAAGCGTCTCGATGTGGAGGGAAAGCGGATTATCGTTGCTGGCACGCTTCGAGTCTTCGAGCATCCGGCCCGGCAGATCGGGCGAGAGCTGGTGTTGACGTGGACCGAGATCAGGGTTGAGGAAGGGAAGTGAGTCAGCCAGGGGCGCTGTTGGCTGACTTTCATGTACTTTTAAACACATCTCAGCCGCGATACTCAGATGCGACTACCACCGAAAACTTCATCACATCCCCAATCGGCCCGTCTTGGCGGATCGATCTCGCGTTGAACACAAACCCTATCCCCATCCTTGTGGACCACTGCAAGGGAAGGGTCGGTGGAACTGCAAAAATCGCGATAGCTCATCCAAAGCAATTCCGTCACTGTAGATCCTCCTTGAAAGCCCCTTGCCATTTTCGATAACGCACGACAGCAAGCAAGGGGTTGCTAATCGCACAACTTGGATTCTAAATCGAAATCGGGTGAGGAACAACAACCTTTGGTGTCGCCACAAGTGTGGCAGTATTTGTCACTGCTCCTCCATCATCTGGTTCAACCTGTACATCAAATCCTCACTGTCCCGGGCGATCCACTTGACCAGCGATTGCCGATCGGGATACGTTTCACGAATCACCCACAAGTCTGGGTCTGAATCGGTCGGCTGAACGCCGCGCTCTTCCAACTCGAGCCCACAATCCAGTTCCCATTCGTTGCCTGACTTGCAAATGGTGAAGATCAAGCCGGGCGCATCCGTAATCACGATGCGATCCAGTGGCCACAGCGCCAACGCCTTCGTACCCACCTCGTACCACTCACCGAGGGTCAGTGTCAGCTCCGAGAGCATCCCACGGGTGAAGACACCTTCGTATTGCCCACATCGAACAGCGATCTGGTCGAGCGTGATCTCCCAGGGCCAGTCTTTGATTGAGAAGGGCGATGGACCCAACCCCAGAAGGGAAAGGCATCGAGCCGGGTAGCCTTGCTTTGTGCTGGCCGTTATTTCATCCAGGGCAGAGCGGCAGATGGGGTCTGTGGGATTCGTCTCGCGATTGAAATGTGCTACCATCACACCCGCCCACAGGAACCGTCCCCGGGCTTGCTCGTGCGGATCATCCGATTCGCGCAACAGGTCCGCGAGAACAAGCCGGGTGGTGTCATCCGCGGGGTTCTCAAGTACGGACGTGAAGAGGGCGCTGTGGTTGCTCAAGTCTGCACGCAGTTGTGGGTACGATAGCGGTAGTGGCCACCGTTGGAGACTTATTCAGTAGCAAGTTCAAAATTGTGAGTGTTTACTCCTCGCTTTAGATCGATGGACAAACCTGACGTCTCCGCATTGCTGTATTTGCCGGGTGCGTTCCGAGACTCGATCGACACTTTGTGCGGTCCAGGTGTAATGCCAACAATTTTGAATGCGCCATCGCTTTCAATTAGTGATTCCATTGATCTACCACTCGCATCGATCAGCTTGATAACCCCCTCCTTTACCGGTGAACCGTTGATCGTAACTTTGCCATTGAGTTGATGCACCCTACTGCCAGAGAAGTCTTCTGATGGCTGCGTTTGTGGCGTTTGTGGAGTCGATTCTGTTCGCGTACAACCATTCACAAGCGGAATCGAGAGAGCTATGCAAGCATAACAAACATGCCAGGGAGCTAATCGCATAAAGGTAGTCTCCACGGTATTAATGCCTTGGGGCGCAGTTTGGTCAGACCGCTACGGGCATATCTTCGGTTTCCTCATCATCACGCGGATCATAGTCAGTGTCATACACATGAACATGGTGACAAACCCGCTCGCCGATCATCCATTCGTCTACCTGGATCTCCTCGCCGCACTTCAGAGTGGGAATCAGCGACTTCGCCTCTTCAATGGCTTTCGATTCGTCTCCCCAAATCGAAATTAGTTCATCTCCAGTGTCGGTGGACTTCATGACGGTGAATACGGAGTTCATCAGGCTCCCTCAATTGGTGCGGAGTATGTCTCCGATCTTCTATCAAGGACACTACCACCACAAGAGGAGGAACAATACTTTTCGCCGTGCCTCAATCGAACAAGGACGGTGTTTTCCGACTGCGCAGCCATTCTGGAAGCCGATAGCCCTTCTTGTCCTTTGGGTTCTGCAATTCACCAGTCGCCGTGAGGTCGGCAAGCGCCTTTGCCACCGTCCCGACACCGTGAACCTTTCTGGCGAGGCGAAGCGCTGACACTATCTCCTTTCTCGTGAGCGGTTGCCCAGCGGCTCGGATGACTTCCAGAATGTCCCTCTTACACCCATCGCGTCCCCCACTCTTCCGAAGATGGCGCTCGACTCCGATAATTGGCATGGCTTGCGCGGCATCCCATACCAGGATCAGACATGCTACCCGTCCCTCGACTTCCGCAACGCGAAGGGTCGGGGGAATTGGTAGTTCTGACACGGAAAACAAGAGTTCGCGGGCGTATTGCTCGATTAGCTCACGCGGGTTGTGTTGCACGGCTTCACCACGCGACAGGAACAAACCGGAACATGTCCGGAGATTGGACTTCGCTCCGTTCGAGTGTACAGATGAGGAAGCCAGTAGTGTACACCTAATCACTAAATTTCGATTCGAGCGCTAACGGAGCATGTGTCATGGTCGGACATCTCGACGCAGACTGCTTCTACGTCTCCGCTGAACGGGTGAGACATCCGGACCTTGTGGGCAAGGCAGTCGGCGTGTTAGGGAACAATGGCGCGTGCGTGATTGCAAAAAGCTACGAAATGAAAGCAAAAGGCGTGAAAACTGGTACGCCGATCTGGGATGCCAAGGTTCTCTGTCCCGATGGGGTCTACGTGAAACGGGATTTCTACTGGTACGAAGTGTTGTCGCGGAAGATGCTCGACATTGTGGGCTCGTTCTTCAGCCCCCTGGAATACTATAGTATTGATGAGTTTTTCTTCCGAGCCATTCCAATCAACCACGGGCAAACGCTCGCTCAAGCCGCGACAGCGGTTCGCGACCATATCCGCGATGTTGCAGGGCTGCCCATCACCATTGGAATCGCCCGCACACGGACGTTGGCGAAGCTGTTTTCGGATACGGCCAAGCCATTCGGTGCGGTTGCTGTAACGGACAGGAACCACGAGCGAGAGTTGCTTGCCCGACTGCCTGTAACTGAAATCTCAGGCATTGCTGGGCGACGGGCTGCGAGGTTGGCTCCATACGGTATCCGCACATGCCTCGATCTGGCTGATGCAGATGGAAAACTTGTTCGACAACTCCTCACAAAAACGGGCTACGAACTGTGGCTCGAACTGAATGGCCGACCGGTCACTCCCATCCGTCCTGCGCGCTCTCCGCACAAGGTACTCGCCCGCGGTGGGTCGCTCATGGGCAACGTCGATGACCCGAAACTGCTCTGGGCTTGGTGTGTCCGACACGTCGAACGGCTGATCGAGGAGTTGCACTACCACAACGTCCGAACAGATTCGCTCTCCGTGGCTCTCGCCTGGAAGAATGGGGAATCCACGGGTGGCTTGTGTCGTCTGCCTTGCCCATCCGACCGATTCGATGAGTTGCTCGATGCGGCGCGGGTGGCACTCCGACGAGCCTACCTACCAGACGCCACCGCTACCCACATGCACGTCATTGCTCCAGAACTTAGGCGAGCCCGTGGGTTCCAGATGAGTCTGTTCGATCCACCCAACCCAAAGGACAAGGCAGTCGCGGCTGTCAAGACTGCCGTGAACGAGAAGTTCGGACGCTTCAAGATCCGCAGTGGAACGACCCTTCATCTCCCAGCCGTTTACAGAGACCCAGCAAATGATTTCGATATCTGCGATGTACGGGGAAAGGTATGCTTCTGAGATGTGTACTGCCGTTGCGCTATCGGTAAGCGAGTTGCCCGACTCATTGATTGAGGAAGCGGGGTTGGAAAAGCGGATACACGACCGCGGGGGCGAGAAGGAAGTTCGCTTCTACTGGCGCGCTTCCCCGACTGTGCTGCCAGTCTGGTGGAATGGGCGACTCCAGATCGTTCGGTGGGGGAATAGGGATCGAAGCGAGCGGAAGATTCCCGCGACCGGGTGGACCTGGCACGAGAGTGTTAAGGATGGGAAGTGGTCAGCCCTGGAAGCGGAGCCCGTCGTGATTCCAGCGACCTACGGGTTCACCGATGGAGTGTGGTATCGGGTCAAGCAGGGGATGCGTGGATTGATCGTTCTGGATCGCACGGAGAAGCCAGTGGTGTTCATGCTGTGCGAACCTTCGACCCGCTATTACCGGGTGATGACCCGAGCGGAATGGATGCCGGTCCTGGTGGGTGAGGTGATTTGAATACGGCAAGAGTCTCAACGGGAGGTAAGCGAGCGGCTTTTCAACTACCTCAAAAAGCCGCCCTTTCGATGAACAGGGTTATTGTCCACGGATAACAGTTGGAGTGGTGTTCCTGGGAGCGGACCCAGGAACAACGCATGCGACGCCTTGTTGGTAGGAACCAGGATAGTCGGGTCTGTGACCGTCACATCTGGGGCAGCGTATTCCGACATAGTTACCATCGGAGCAAATGGCACCGTTACCACGATGACCAATGCCGTCAGGTTCCGATGACCAATTCATCGTCGTGCCGACGCGGGGTGATCGTGTAATTCCAGTTAGGACACGTCTGGTGGGGTTGCAATGCGAGCCGGTCCATCTCTCTCTTTGATACGGTTTGCCCCAAGGGGAAGTCCCCTTCCAGGTGAACGGCTTCAACGGTCAGCCCCGTCTGCGTCGTCGTCCCGCGGATATACCCGAGCATCAGTTCAAGGGTTGACAACGGACGGCCTGCCCAGTTCATGCTGATGTGACTGAACAGTCTCCGCTCGACCGGGTTGAATTTTGAGCACCTTGGTGGGTAATGACAGACTGTGACGGTCAATCCCAAGCCATCGCTAAGTTCCGTCTGTAGTTGGTATTTCCAGGCTCGGCAACGAGAGCCGTTACTGCCCCCGCCATCGGCTAGGAGAAGGAGATTCGCGGCATCCGGGTAGACGCGACGGCCTGCCTCCAACCACCAACTCTTAATCGCGGTGACAGCAAATGTGGGAGTATTCGCCGATGTGCCAACCCAGACGTAGCCTTTGTTCATCCGCACATCGTATATGCCGCACGGAGTCGCAACACACTCTGCAGCGCCAGCAAAATTGTACTCGCTTACCTCAATGGCATCTTTGCACCACGACTGCCCGCTCACCTTGAAATTGCCGATCAATTCTTTCTTCTTGGTGTCCACGCTAATGATCGGATCCCCGGCGGCCAGGAATGCGGACTTCTGGTGCGCGAGGTATTTGAATTGCGTGTCGCGATCGGGGGAGCAAGCAGTCGAGGCCCGGTGCCTCACGTTGACCTTCATCGAATAGCCCATCTGGTTAAGTAATTGGCAGACAGTGTGGTAGTTGACCGCATACCCCTTCTCGGCCAGTTTCTTGCTCAAATTCCGGCTGCTGATCCGCACCCACTTCTTGCGGGTCATCGGGTCACCGGCCGTTTCGTCAGCAAGGAGCTCCTCCAAGACGCTTTCGATCTCGGGATACTTTGCTCGAATCGATCGCCTTCCGGGCCGCCCCTTTGGGGCATTAATCGGCGTCCCACTTAACAGGGCGGCCAATTCCACACGCCCACGCGAAATGGTTTGTAAACACAGTCCTGTAATTTCCGACAGTAGACTCCTTCCACCTTTTCCTAATCGCTTGGATTCCATCGCAACGTAAAGTCGGCGTTGTTCGGGCGGCAATAGCCCCATCAGCAGGTTGATCTCCCGGTGGCGCTCTCGGTCGGGATGCGCAGCATCCTGTCGGCAGAGAGAGCACCCGCAACGGCGGCCTGCTATCACCGGCATTCGATTATTCCCGTATTGGTTCTGGTCATCATGCCAACCTCCAGGATGGTAGCGCCAGTGATCGAGTGAGGGACGGGGCGCGGGTCGGTTTTCATGTCTTGCCCTTCTTGGCGAACACCTTATCGGCCAGAACTATCTCATCAGCAATCCACGCTGGCAGGGCGCGTAAGATGCGAGGGCCGTTTCCGTCGCCTGGTCCTGTTTGGCAACTGCTGTTAGAAACTATCGCAACCAGTTCTCCATCAAGAGTCACAATCGGACCACCCGACGCTCCGCCCTTGATTTCCTCGTCGGTTTCCACCCACACAGTCGGTTGCCCCGACTTGAAGACCGTACCTGTACCCTTCACCCATCGTTTATCGAGGTTATAGATCAGAATGGGCATTGCGAACGGTGTGGGTACACTCATCGTGAGCGATCCGAGTTTCTTTCGGGTGATGACGGGTTCCATTGCCCCAATGAAGACAGGAACCGGTTTAGTTCGAGCCGCGAACTCATCGAATTTCTGTGCTGCGTCTGGAATGTGTTGAGCATCTGGTGAGCCCAGAACCGCGATATCAGTGACAGGCTCAACCGCCAAAACCGAGAGTTGCAATACCTCTCCGTCTGCCGTCTTTGCCTTCTCAACGTAATCGTCCCCAAGAGCCATGCCGCCTTCCAAGCTCCAACGGATGCAGTGAGCCGCTGTGAGAATGAATCCGCCTGGAACGAGAACGCCACGACCGCCACCCCTTGCTGCGAATTGCACAGTCGCGGCCTCGACCGCAGAAAGCGCGGACGAATACTTGAGTGCGGCCGGAGATCTGCGGACAGATTTCACTGCTTCCCTCTCTTGGCGAGTGGTTGACTTAGCCTTGGAAACTCCTCACCCGTTCCCCTCACCTTCACTGCGAACACAAGCCGCCTGCCTTCCTCGATCAACCTCGCGCCTTCACGTATCTCATGCCTTCCTGCATCCTTGCACGTTTCCCGGGACAGAACATCGCACGCCTTCTTCAACCGCGACGTGAGCAACTCCAATTCTTCGGACGATTCTGCGGACACGATGCCTTCTTTAAGTCTGGTGATGGCTCCGGCAACGTCCCGCGAGCGGGCGTAGAAGTCGATGAGTGTCATGCCCTTCACATCATCACACCTGCGAGTATTCCGCAATCTACGTTGGGGAAACGCTTCTGCTGCCGAGCGTTCACTTCTTGCCTTTCTTCGCGGGTGGCGATTCGGTTTTCTCTTTCGCAATTGATGCTAACCACTCATCAATCCAACCCCAGGATTTACCGGCTGCCACCAGCAGTTTTCGGATTGTTTCGATCTGCGGGTTAGGGCGGTTGCCCTTCGCAATGTTGAGAACAGACTGCTGTGTGAGACCTGCCCGTTTCGCCATCTCGTAAGCAGTCGCCTTTTGATCGTTCATGAGCGCACTCACTAACGCTGCGTAATCTGGCTGTTCATCCACGGTTCCACCCCTTTCATCTCTTCAGTCTATCCAAGTATCGGCAAAATGGTGAACACAATTTGATGTTTTCTTGTTGACTAATAGTAATCAATTGATTACTATTCTTAAAGACGGTAAACGTCGTCTTTTCGCTCGATCCGAGGTAGCCAGTAATGCCAACCACATTCGTCGAACTTCTCCCCCCGCAAAAGTCCTCTCCCCGGTCAGCGATCCACTGGACGCCGAGCGAGGAGCAGCCCGGGGCCGGTCTCTTGGAGATTTGCACAACCAAGCTCAGTGCAACCTACTTCGTGGTGGAGTTCGATACCGCGTGGGATGGTCGAGCCTTCCATCTGGTCAAGGGAACCGAAGGCTCCGACCCCGAGAGCGAATCCTATGACGTGTTCTGTCACCGTGGCGGGCAGAACCACCAGTGCAGTTGCAAGGGATTCGCCTACGGTCGGGGCCGGTCTTGTAAGCACATCGAAGCGGCCCTTGCCCTCATCTCGAACAACTGGCTTCGCTCTGAACTCGTGAACCCCGACCAAGACGCTTCCTCGACCGAATGCCCCTTCTGATCCCTGTTTCGCTCTCGTCGGGCCGAACTTCTCGACCCGACTGTTTAACCCTGTGTTTCCTTCCAGGAGTCCTCAAATGTCGATCCTCATGCTCCACGCTGGCGGACGAGTTGCAACTCTCGATGAAGTCCGCAACGTCTCCACCCCTGCGGCTCTCGGTCGCTGGCATCCCACGGCCCACGCAACGGTTCTTGATTCCGTCCGCGAAACCCTCACGGGAGCGGGTTACACCATCCGGGCAGAGAAGTACGCTCTCGCTCGCAACGATCAACGCTTCTTCGGCGTCCTCGACTTGGCAACGCCACTGGTTCAGGGAGTGAGTCTGTCGGTCGGGGTTCGGAACTCGACAGACAAGAGTTTCCCGCTCGGGTTCGCTGCCGGGTCAAGAGTATTCGTCTGCGATAACCTTGCGTTCTCCGCGGAACTGATGGTCCGTCGCAAACACACCTTGAACGGCATGAGGGCTTTCGGGTCAGCTATCGGGCAAGCAGTGGCTTCACTGGCCAGCTTCAAGGACATGGAAGCGGCCCGGATTCAACGCTTGGCGGAAACCGAGCTGTCCCCATCCTCAGCATCCCACTTCATCCTGACCGCCTTCCGCCGCGGGATTATCAACTCTCACCAGATCGCTGACGTGTGCAAG
>Ga0206850_10068_pt1 | contig 38324 bp, 29 predicted proteins | sample Alteio_BWOrgCont_16_FD_152885 | JGI IMG/M metagenome (GOLD analysis project Ga0206850, IMG submission 152885) | Enriched cells from forest soil in Barre Woods Harvard Forest LTER site, Petersham, Massachusetts, United States -... | ecosystem: Environmental > Terrestrial > Soil > Temperate forest >...
GATGAAGTTGACGGTCATTTACTTCTCCGGACGGATGATCGCCAAGGACAAGGGTGAAGTGTTTAAGGAATCGACATTCTACGACAACATTCAGGTCATCAACCTCCCCACCGACAATCCCGACCTCACAATTGAACGGCACAGACTTCCGCCAACCGCCGTGAAACTCGACTGTCGAGACAAACTGATGGTGTGGAGTCGCAAAAACCTCCGCTTGCCGGATGAACCGGCTGCACAATACATGCACGCTTACGGCAATGCATTCTTCCAGAACGAGAAATACGATGGATGGGGCGAGGTGATCAAAAGTGAAGGTAAAATGGTGTGGTTCGATGGGACAGGCTTGGTCCCGGCCCGGATCAAGAGTCGATTCACGGGGAACGACAGCACCGGTCAGCAGATTCGGCTCGACCGATCGAGTAACCGCGTCTCGGTATATAAGAGCCTTGGAGGAATGTTGACCGAAGGAAGCAGCATTGACGACAACTCGAAGAACAACACCAACCCGAATCCCCCTAACACTCCAAACCCCAACAATCCATCATCCAACAAGGGTTCCATACCCAACAAGAATTGAGTGGTTGGTGGTTGGTGGTTGGTGGTTGGTGGTGGTTGGTTGATGGAACATCACTCCGTCCGCACCCGGACTCCCGTTTTCGGATCGATCTTGAGCCCGAGTTTCTCATCGGCATTTGTGTAGAAGAAGAAGCCGTACATCATCTCGTGGTGCGTTTGTGGCCCGTTGCGAACCGTAGCAAGCGGATTCGGGTTGTACGGATTGAACGGTGAGTTGTCGTAGTGGGCAATGCACTCCAGACGTGTTCCCTTCGGCAACGTCTTCTTGCCCGCTTCCCAACGGTAGGGGATCTGCCAGGAAAAATTATAATTGGGGATGATGAGCAAGGTGTCGGTTTTGCCATCGGGCAAGTGAGCGTTGAAGGTCATGTCCTTGCCGCGCAGGTGCATGTGCGAGAACAGACCGACGCCGATGATGTCGCTATCGAGAACTCGGCTCGCGGTGACTTTGTGGGCTGGCGCTCCCGGAGGAATCGCGAAGCGAACATCCATGAGTTGGATGTTCCGTAGACGCTTCTGCACCACAGTGCGCGGGTAACGGAACCCGACTGACACCCGACACTTCTCTGGCTTCCCCGTCGCAACAAAGTGGATTTGCAACCCCAGCACCGACCCCTTGGGGATGCAATACGCGATGCCATCATCCAGAGCCATCGGTTCGCCGCCGGGTACGGTACCCGTGATGAAATTCTCCTCTTTGAAATCCTGGAAGAGGCCGGCAAAACCCATGTTGCAGTGGTGCAGCGCAGTCGGGTTATCCGATACGATTTGTGCGGACTGAATCCAGGTATCCTCAGTGAACGTGTGAAGAAGCATCGAATACTTGTAAGGAATGTCGCCCTTCGCGGGCAGTTCAAACTCAATCGACTGGAGAATGAGGTCGGGTGTGCCGATCAGCCATTTGTTCGTGGGTGCATCGGGTGGGGCAGGTGCCTTTGTGGCATCACCAAGGGCCGTTCCGGTTTGTACCCAATCGGAGACGATCGCACGCTCCTCATCCGACAGCCCGCGGCGATTCACGAACGGCCCGAAATCGTGACTGGCGAACCAGGGCGGCATACGCTGATCCGCAATAACCTCCACCAACGACTCTGCCCGCGCGGATGCCTGCTTGTAACTGGTGAGGGCAAACGGCGCCGAACCATCCGTGCGGTGACACTGCCAGCAGTGCTTTTGCAGGATGGGTGCGACGTGTTCGGCATACGTGACTTCCCGGGGTTTGCGTGCCTTGGGAAAGGCGATCGGGCAGCCATCCACTTCCGTTTCCGGAGTCGTAACCTTGCGACCTGCAAGAACCGCTTCCAGGGCGTCCTTCAGATCGTGAGTGGTTGGCTCTTTGCGAACGCCGCCGAGTCGGTTCTGGTCATCGATCCGGCCTCGATAGCGGAGACGTTTTTCGCCATCGAGAACGACTGCCTCGGGCGTCCGTTGCACGCCGAGTAAACGAGCGCCGGCACCACCGAAATCCTTGACGAAGGGGAATTCCATCTCGTACTTCACGGACTGGGTCGCCATCGCGATGATCGAATCGTCCTCCGCGGCGTTGATCGCAACGAATTGCACGTCTTTGGCGCGATACTCGCGTTCGAGTGCCTGAAGTGTGGGAAGGTAGCGCTGCGCCACCGGGCAGCTTGTGTTGGTAAACACTAGAACAAATGCTTTCTTTCTGCCGAAGTCATCGAGCGTGCGTGGCAAAGAGCGGATATCGGTAAACTTCAGTTTGCCGATCCGGTCGCCCACTTTCACGGGGTCTTCCGAACGACCCACGTTCGTTGCGAGTAGTACCAATACGATAGCGAGGACAGATCGCGTCAGGTGCATGGATACGCGCCTCGACAGATGGTGCTGATGAGGATCATCGTATCTCCGTCCGCGTCCGCGCTCCATCATTTCTGTCGGAGATTGGTGGAAATTCCAACGAGTAAAGACAAACGTCGCGACTCTATGATTTCAGCATCCGAAACGTGGTCTCTCGATACTTCCCGAATTGGTCGGCGAGTGTTGGTGTTCGACAAACTCGCCAGCACCAATACCACCGCGGCGGAATTCGCGGCAAGTTCCGATACCGAAGGTCTTGTTGTTATCACCGATTTCCAGACCACCGGACGCGGGCAGTATGGCCGCGTGTGGCAAAGCCGCCCGGGGAGTTCGCTCCTCATGTCGGTGGTTCTCAATCCCCCGAATGAATTGTGCAGACCCGCAATCATCACGGCATTTACCGCGGTCGCGGTTGGGGAGGCAATATTCACCCTCACGGGCATCCAGTCCCGGATCAAGTGGCCGAACGATTTGCTCATCCGTGGCAAAAAGGTCTGCGGCATCCTGATCGAGCAGCACGGATCGACCGCGATCCTGGGACTTGGCCTCAACCTGAACCAGACAGCCGAGGAGTTCGCCGGTGCGGGGTTACCGGATGCTACCTCGCTTGGGATGGCATCGGGTGGGCTGTTCGAGATGCGAGCGGCTGCGGGGATCGTCATTCATCGACTCGATCGGGAGTACGATCGGTTGCTGGCGGGTGAACGCATCGCTGTTGAGGCTGACTGGAAGTGGCGAATCGGGCTGCTCGGCCGACAAGTTACTCTCGAACTCATGGATGGATCGATGATCGCCGGGCGACTCCGGGAAATGGAGTTCGATCAGCTCGAACTCGAAATGAGCGATGGGACCATTCAGGCGATTGTCCCGGAAACCGTTCGGCACATCGTTGGGATGTGAAGCATCATCCGCAGATCTCGTAAAGAAGACAAAGATCTTTATCCGCAGATTTCGCAGAGAACTCAGATTAAAAAGACAGAATTTCAGAATTGTCTTTTGATTTATAATCTGTGTCTTCTGCGAAATCTGCGGATTAATACTGTTTTCCTGAAATCTGAGGATCACTTCACAACCGGCTCCCACCGGAGCCCTGGTGGGGTAAGCATGGCCCGTTTCGCCAGCACTTCCCACGGTGTTCCCTTGTTTGCAGCGATAACCGCTTCGAGCGCTTTTCGGGCCGCCTCGGCCATATCCTGCACGTTCTTCTTGCTCAACATCTTGTCGGTGTGAGTCAGCCGCCAGCCAGTGAAACCGGTCGGCAGTTCGGGCAACGATTCGGTCCGCACATTTCCCAGCGCCAGGTTGTATTCGTTGAGAAGGGCCAAACGCAGCCGTACCTGTCCGACTGTATAGTCATAATGGGCTTGCCACCGCTTGGGCTCCTTGGCCCGGAGCTTTTCGATGGCCTCCATCGCGGTCAGTTCGTCTTCCAACTTCGCGATTGCCACCGCCATTGGTGCCTGGGCACCCGGGACCGCCCTTTTCACCTGTTCCGTGACCGGCGAGTTCAACGAAACGATTAATTTCGCGTCCTTGGGTCCGGCCGATCGCATGGTATCCCGAACGGTCTGAAGCGCACGGAGTGTTACGACCCGCAACGGATATTTCTCGGCGTCCCGGAAGATGTTGTCGATGGATGCGTCCGGGAGATAGGGCTTGAGAGTGAGCGGATCGAAGGAAAGCAGTGGGAGGGGGTCCACACTTTCCCCAACTACGAGTGGAGGCAGAGCCAGTTCCTGGAGGATGGCTCTTACCTCCGCAATAGCAGGGGACTTGGGAACCGGAAACAAAATGGCTGCCGGAAGTGCCTCCTTGGGGTCGATTGCCGCGAGCATCGCATGCGGCTTCCCAACGAGCTTGGGTGTTTGTTTTGCACCAAGTGCTTTTGCCGCGGAGTCGAGGTATTTCTCGACCATCGGAAACGCTTCAGCGATCGGAATTGCGTCCGTCGGGCCGGGCTTCTTGGTCGCTGCATTCTCTTCAAACCCTTTCCGGAGCGCATCGAACAGGGTACTGCCTGCAACGCTACCCGCATCGCCCTTGGGCGTGGTGTATTCGAGGGAGTATTCCGAAGGGAGACATGGGATCACCGCCTGGACTCCACCCGGCGTGATGGCCAGAGCCAGGAGTAATTCCAGCGTTAACGGTCCTGAACCTGGACGGAACGCTGCGCGTTCCGGATTCCGTGGACAGACATCCCACACGACCAGCTTTTGAGTGGCCTCGCACCCTTTCAGGAGGTCGTAAATATCCGCCACGGGAATGAGTGTCTTGAGGTCGTTGGCCTCACCCTCCACCGGCGCGAAGTAGGCTTTATCGCTCTTCTCGAAGGCGTGCCCGCGGAAATACACCAGGATGCGATCCTGGGCTCGACTTGTCTCGCAGAAGTTACGAATGGCTGCAAGGATTGCGGATTTCGTGGGAACGCGGTCGTCGGGTGGAGGGAGGTTGTCGGAGAGGATGAATAACTGGTTGTTCGTCCTCCAGGTTGGAACGCGGAGAGTTGCCGCGAATCGGTCGATGGCTTCACGGTTCCGCAGCGGTGTGCCCGTGGTGAGAGGGTTCAAATAGAGAGGGTGGTTGACCTGAATGAACAACGCTCGCCGCGGAAAACCGTCCGACAACTTCGGATCTTCGGCTGCCGGTAACAGCGGCACCATCAAGACAAGAACGAAGACAAGGGCGATGGATCGCATGGAAACCTTCCTTCAGGGGACAGGAGCCAGTAAACTCCTTCGATGTTTTCCTGGATTCCTGTCTCCTGTCCCCCGACTCCTGGAGCGCAGTGACTGGCTACGGCTGAACCGCCGGGCGGGAGTAGAGATCATCGATTGCCTGGTTGAGAATCGATTCGAGCTGGGCGGTTTCGGTCGAGTTGGGTTCGCGACTCAGGTGCGGTGCGAGGTGAATTGTTCCGCCGGGCTCGAAGCCCACTTCCAGGTTAGCGAGCAACCCATCGGGCATCCGACGAACCGCATAAGACCAGATAGACCTGCGCACCGCAGTGCGGCGAACCCGCTCATCGGCCTTGTCCCCCAGGGCAGCCTCGTGATGGGCGACGGCAGCCAGGGTATCACAGGTGACGGCATGTCCATCGCCGTACTTTGTATCCACAAATTTCAGGAGATCCGCAAGAACAGCACGAACGCGACTGGCATCGCCCTTGCCGGCCCGTGCAAGAGTGGTTGCGACAGCAGCGGTAACCATCTCATCCGGCAGGTCGGTCAAGTCGGCAAACGCATTGTCTGGGCGGCCAGTTGCCTTCAGGGCTTCCGCACGTGTGCCAACAGCTGCGGTGATTTGAGGATCTCCAAGCCTCCACAGCGCATTGTAAGCCTCGATCGCCAGCTTGGCGGCCTCGGCAGTCTTACCCGCCTTCAACAGCACATCGGCGAGGGGGACGAGAGCGACCGCAGCCGATGCGGACTGCCCTCCATTCACGTTTCGAGCAAACGCCAGGCACTGACGGAGAACCTTTTCGGCCTCTTCCAGTTTCCCAAGTTCCCCAAGCGCGGCTCCAAACCCAAACAGGAAGGCCAGCCGATCCTGGCGTTGCTCCGGGTCTGTCGGAATTGGCCCCTTAGAGGCGTGTTGAAACTCCTGGGCGGCACGTTCAATCTCACCTATGCGGAGGTGGTAGCGCGCGAGCTCGGCATATGCCAACGCCAGCGGGTGAGACCCCGAACCGTGCTGTGCCTTTGCCTTGAGTGCGGCCTTCTTCACGATGGCTTCGCCCTCGGTCGTCTTTCCTTGAGCCAGTAGTGCGAGCCCTTGTTGAAGGGCAGGCGATGGTGGTGGCTGTCCAACGAGCGTCATCGCTGTTGTCTCGGATGAGGGATGGGTAGCATTTATCCAGATTATCCCGGCTGGAAGAATGAGTGTCCAGCGGGAACATCAAGCCCAAATGGGCTTTGGATGTAATTCGTTCCTGCGAAGTACGGATTTTACCGGATCACTCCCAATTCAGGCATCAGACTCTGTCTGTTACTCACCATCGGGCTTTCGAGAGTCGTCTGACTTCTGATTCTTGTCTTCTGTCTCCTCATCGACTACCGGCAACTCGGCCCGCATACGAAGATAGATAATGTAACCGATTAAGCCCAAAATCCACTCAGCTACCCGCATCGACAACCGTGCAATGACTCCACGGCTTTCGGGTAGTCCTGAAAGTTTGTAGAGCTCTGCGAATGCCGCTTCTCCAACGCCAACGCCGCCCGGAGCAAGAGGGAGAGCCTGAACGATGAACCCGATCGGAGCTATGACCATATGTTCAGAGAGCGTTGCTTGATCGGCAGGGTTCGTGGGAGGGAACACGCGTGAAGCGGCGTGAAAAGCGAAAACGAGCGAGAAATGTGCCAGCGCCGACAGACCAACTCCGTAGGCGACGATGCGCAATCGCTGGCGGTACATCCACACCGCGTACCAGAACTCGGTCAGCGATACACCAAGTTTGGGAATTGATCGGAGTCGGCGGGCGAACCGATCCACCCTTGTCAGTGGAAGCAACCCGAGAAGCAGGAACCCGAGAACCGAACTGGCAGCGATGGTGGCCATCACCTTGATGATCCACTGGAGATCGACATTCGTGGTAATACTTTGGTCGCCACTGGCCCATGCGATCGAGCCAAGGACCGCGCAAAACAGAATTAACCCAAACAATCCCATAGCCCTATCGATGAGGACGGTTGCAACAGCCTTGGTTCTCCGCCCCGGCTGACCCTTGGCGATGAAAAACGCTTTCACGAGATCGCCGCCAATCGAGCCGGGAAGGAAGGTGTTGTAGAACAGCCCGACCATGCCGAGTCGGAAGGCATTGCGGCCAGTGAATGGGAGATCCAGGGCGCGGACCAGGATGTACCAGCGAGTCAGTTGCAGCGAGAGAGCAAGAACGAGCAGGAGGAGGGAGGCGACAAGCCAGATGTAATCAATTGGCCCCTCAAGCAGTGTCTTAAGCCCGGGCGCTCCGGTGGCCGCGTTGTCGTTCCAGTATTTGGCGATCACGTAGGCCAGCAGGCCAAACCCAATCCCGTACTTGAACAATCCCTTGACCCACTCCACCGCGTGCTTCTTCACTTCTTGTCCCCGGAATGTCCGTGCGCGAATTGGGAGCATTGTGCGAACACATGCTCGCCGCGTCTACCCGAGATCGCGGTCAGGGGGAAACCGAAAAGCAACGAGTCAGAAGAGTTAATCGTATTGACTTGGAGATTGCATTTCAAAAAGAGGGACATCGTATCGTTTATCGTATCACGGCGCATCCACATCGACCCACTGTGTCACATCGAGTCGAGCGTGGGGGGTACATTGCTGAGTTTCCGGGAGAGTAGCATATGCGGCGACGGCCGCTGGCCCAAGGTGCGGCAAGGCAGCAAGCGGGACAGCAGGCCACTCGCGATACACCAGCAAATTGTCCCGGGAATCGGCGATCGGCAACCCCGCGACCGGGATAGCCCGTCGGGCTAATTCCCGGAGCGGTTCGCCGCCTGAGCCGCCCGGACAGGCCACAACCGCCACCTCACCACCAACCCACGGGCCGTTACCGATCCATGCCGGTTCCGCCTCCTGGTAGGTCTGCTCGATCGCCCGTTCGGCCTGTTGTGTTGTTCGGTATCGCTCCGCAAACATCCCGGCCAGATCCACTTCACCGAGTCGCGTATCGAGGTGTGCGCGGGATTCTTCGTAAACCACCGCAACCACATCCTCCGGGCCGGTAACGGAATTCATACACGCCTGGAAGACGCCACCGAGATCGGGCTCGATAATCGCCTGAATCCGCCGTTCGATTTCCGCCCTGTCGACATCGGTGAGAACGCCGAGGAACCGTTCGACCGCATCGCCTACTCCAACGCATCCAGGAGGCATCAGGCGGCGATTTCCCGCGGGTATCTCAGTGGCTTCAGACGGAGGGTCGGGAAGGTTGGATGCCGCTTCCAACCGCTGACGCGCGGACGAGACATCGACCATTTGGGATGTAAGCGCCTCCCGTACAGTCTGGTAAACGCCGACCAACTGGCGAAACGTGAGAGCCTGGAAACGGGCTCGCGGATATTGCCGGAGAGCCTCCGCGAATTCCGTTGCGGATGGTTTCCGCATCCCCTTCTGGAAATGGGCGTATTGGGAAACGCACTCGAAGCCGATCTGAGCCTTCACATCCAATTCCGTTGCCGACTGGAAGAACCGCTCCATCAGTCGATCCGTGGTGGCCAGGAATTGACGAAGCAACTCCTCAGTTCCAGATAATCGGAACTGTGGGTCATCCACCAGAACGGGAACGAGAGCGCGGATATCGAGTGCAAAGCCTGCTCCGACATCGAATGCTGCTTGGGCGAGAGCCTGTTCTACAGCCGTTGGCTGTCGTTTGATGGGCGAGGCAGGCGGCCCGAACAGCTTCACAAGCCGGTCGAGCGCAACGGTTAGTTTGTCCGATTCCGGGAGGCGTGCCAACCAGCCACGGGGCAACAACGGCTCGGTCGTTAGACCAATCTGCTCATCGATCTTCCCTCCGGTCGCCAGTTCGGCCGCGCGTTGCAGGTGCCCCAGCACAGTGTCGGGATCGAGCCCCAATTGAGACCAGCGTGCCTGAGCAATGCTCGGGATCACCTCCCGCATCCGCTTGATATCGGGAGTGGCCCATCGCTTGAGAATGGTCCGTCCGATTTTCGTTGTTGTCCGCGCAACCACCTCGGCCCGCGGCCATTCAAACCCGGAAATCCCAAACGCGGTAAATGCGACCGCATGGGGGCAGCCTTCCTCAGCGGCGACCCGCGACTCATCCACAAGCCTGCCAACCGGCGTCACCAGGTTCAGACGAATCAGATCGGCAGCATCGGAGTACGGTTTGAGAATTGTTTGGTTGGCGGTCGGGTCAAGACTTCGCTGTGCAGAGTTTGTTGAGAATACGCGGGAACCAGGCTTCGGGACACTTCCGGACCCAACCCCGGGCATACGCTGCCGACTACCGGCGAGTGAGGCACCCGGTGGAGTGCGGGACCGTGGAGTGCCTTGTGTACCAATTCCACCAACCGGAGGATGTAGCCCCGCTGCACTGCCCGGCACGAAATAGCATTGCGTGAATGGCGGAGCCTTCTCGCGTATAGCACCGAGCCGATCGTCGTAATGGGCGGCAAAAGTGGTTTCCGTCCGACTGTAGTGATTCAGCTCGGTGAGCGCGGCATAGGTGTTCCCGAGCGCCTGGGATGGTGTCGTGCTGGGATCAGCGGGTGGAACCACCAAGACGCCAATAATCTCGGGCGACTCGTACCCCATTCGCTTTAAGCGGGCGAGAACGGCATAGGCCACATCCAGATACATTCCTCCGCCAGTGCCTCCGGCCAGACTGGTAACCAGATAAACACGGGGTCGGTTTGTTCGGCGCGAAAGTCCCGTTCGGTTCTCGGTCAGAGCAAAGGCATCACCGGACAGGGCCTCGTCGAGTTCCGCTTGAATTTTGCCCATGAGCGGGCGGTAGTGGTCGCAAAACGCCAAACGGCCGAACAGACGGAGCCCCATCGTTTGTGGGGCGCGGGGAATTCGATAGAGGAGTTGCGGGTCGAACCACCCGTGGATAACACTCCGACCATAGAGGCGCGGCTTCATGTAGTGTGCGGCCCGGTTCAATCGCGCTGCGAATATATCGGCTGGCCGTAGCGCGGCGAGTCGATCGAACGGGCGGCCGCGCGTTGCTTCATCCAGCGCATCGGGATCGGTGTCGATGAACAGTGTGCGGAAAAGCGGCGTCATCTCCGGTTGTCCAAACTGTTCGGTCATATCGAACCGGAACCTTTGGAGGACGCGCAATCCCGCCTGGCCAATCCCAACGACAAGGGTTGGTCGAAGTGGACCGGGACCCGTCGTTTCGGGCGGAGCGGGAGTGAATACGGGACCGGTCGTCTCGGACGCGGAGCGAGGTGGCGGGGTATCGCCGGGCGCGACAAGTTGGGAAGGTGAACCGGTAGAACCGTCGGAATTGCTTGCGGAACTGCTGGCGTGAGCTGTAGGACTATCCTGGTTGGTTTGCGAGGCGGGCACGACGATACGTTCCGAAGAGGAACCCGATCCCCTCAGCGCGCGAACAAATGAGGTCACATTCGGCCACCGATCTTCGGGCTTCTTCGCGAGAGCACGGGTCAGTGCTGGGCGGTCGTTTGGTGGTGATGGGGCGAGATTGGGTGCCAAATTCAAATGTTGCATGAGCAGTTGGCTCATGCTGCACCCATCGAACGGGCGAACCCCCGTGAGCAACTCCTGATAGACACAGGCAAGGCTATATTGATCGCAAAAGCGCGTAACGATCCCGTCGAAGGTCTCGGGGGCAGCATATACCGGCGTGATCCCACCAGTAACTTCAGCCATAAGTCCTTGCAGATCCTTTACTTGTCCAAAGTCTGCAACCTTGACATGGGTATAGAGGAGGAAAAGGTTCTGCGGCTTGATATCCAGGTGCTGGAGCTGAAACTGGTCGTTGAACAGATCGAGAACCTCGGCCGTCTCGGCCATGTATTCAATGAGTTCAGCGCGAGGGATGCCGGGGAGGTGGTTGTCGCGGCATTCGCGGAAGCGATCCCAGAGGTTACAGTCCGCCAGTTCCATCACGATCATCAGACGGCCATCGACAATGTCGTAGCGGTCGAGTGCAAGCAGGTAGGGGTGACGGACCTGCTTCACTCGCTTCAGAGCTTTGAGTTCCTGTTCGGCATAACGGACGAGGTCGGAGTCCTTGGATCGGAGGTCGCCGTGGATGATCTTGATGGCCTTGAAGATGCCGCCGGGTGCCTCGGCCCTCCAGACCTCGCCAAATCCGCCTGCGCCAAGCCGGTCTAGCAGCTTGTAGCCGGGGATGGGTTCGGCATGGGATTCAATGCGGACGGCCATGTGTTCTCGGCCCCAACGTGCAAAATAAGTACACAAAGTGTCGGCTGAAGCGTAGCACAGGATTCGGGTGAGGGCTGAAGAACTGTCCTCTCTTCTGAAGATGAGGGCTTATTGATTCACGCCACGGCAGAAACCGCCAACAGATCGACGATCGCCAAGCTCCGGCCGTTCACACCTCCCGGCTCGTCTCAAAACAGAAAAGTAGACGCAATCGAAGTTGTTCTTAGCGAACCGTGAGCGACCCGAGGTCTTGGCCAGAGGAGCATTTTGACCTAGAATTGGCACTGACGATTCGATTTATTCTCAACATCGGAAGCGGCTATGGAATTGCACCAGCTTCGGTATTTCGTGGCGGTCGCGGAGACGGGGAGCTTCACCCGGGCAGCCGAGCGTGAAGGGGTGACGCAGCCGACTCTCAGCGAACAGATCATGCGACTCGAAAGCAACGATAAGGGGATTGGCCGACGGTTGTTCGATCGCCTTGGCCGAAAAGTGGTTCTTACCGATGCGGGTCAGGTGTTGCTCACGCACGCCCAGGCCATTCTTGCTGGGGTGGGTGAGGCGGAACGGGCGGTTCGGGATTCGGGCGAAGGCGGCAGACTCCGAATTGGAGCAATTCCCACTATCGCTCCCTTCTTGCTCCCCGCATCGTTCATCCGGTTTCGCAAGGACCATCCCGCGGTGCAACTCCAACTGAAGGAAGACCTGACAGAGCGTTTGCTTGCCGATCTGCTGGCCGGTGAACTGGATGTCGCGCTAATGGCGTTACCTGTTCGGGACGATCGGCTTCATGTTGAGAAATTGTTCACGGAACCACTCGTCATGGCGCTACCGGCGAAGCATCGGCTCGCCGGGAAAGCCGAGGTGAAACTGGCGGATGTTGTGGATGAGCCCTTTATCTTGCTCGATGACGTTCATTGCTTTGGGGATCAGGTATTGAGCTTTTGCCATCGCGGTGGGCTGGAGCCGCGGGTTGTTTGTCGCGGCGAACAGATCGCCACATTGTTGGCGATGGTAGCAACCGGGCAAGGGATATCGGTTGTGCCGGAAATGGCTGCTCTCGCCGACTCGTCCAAGGCATGCGTTTATCGCCCGCTCGGCAAGCCCGTCCCAACTCGGACGCTGTGTGCCGTCTGGCACAAACAGCGATATCGCCCGACTTCCATGCGGTCATTCGTGGAAGGGATTCAGAAGCCGTGATGGATGTGGATTGCTAACAACCTGACCTCGATAGCAGCCGCTTACGATGCCGCCTCGGCATTGAGCATCTTCAGAAACATCCCAAAGTGCCGGAGGTTCCCAATGAGCCAACGCATAACAACAACCGGAGCCGCACAGCCTCGAATCCGCACGGCTGGAAACGGGCAACCGCGCATAGACTCCTCCCAGGTTGCTGCCGCTTTAGGCGGTGAACCAGTGGAGGGAACCATTCAAGGCAACCCTGGTGTGATAGCACTCTATGTGTTGCGCTCCGAATTGATCCGGTGCCGTCAATCAAGCGGTGGCCGTCCCGGATTCGCTGGCACCAGTCAACGGCTCAAGATTCCGCTCAGCGATCAGGACTGGAAGGAGTTGGAGGGTTTGGCGGATCAGCTTGCTGAGACCGGCTTTGCCCCGTCACCTGGACAAATTGCCAGCGTGTTGCTCCACGCAGCGATCGAGTCGGTCAAGCAACAGGGCGGCGAAAAAGAGAACGAGGGGAATCTGGTTGAAGCGATTGCCCGTCGGCTCGTCATTTCGGGCGTTGCCGATCAGCGGAAGTAACATTCCAGATTTGCAGGCTGCGTAATGCTTTGTCGTCGAGCGCGACGAAACGGTGTTTGCATCGCTTGATCGTAGGCACGGACCAATGGTAGAGAGGAGCCACTAAAACCTCTTTGTCCGTTCAAGTCAGTCGCACGGTGATGGGGTGATGCGGGTTAAAATTGTTACTCGTCCCCATCATCTTCATCTTGTCGCGATTTCCGTCGTCGCTTGGACTCATGCAGCCGCCTTCGTTTGGACTCATTCACCCGCCGGTTCCGCATGATCAAGTAGAGAGTCAGAATGACAACCCCGCCCAGGACAAGCACGCCGAAGCAATAGTATACAAACACAGTGGACTTTTGATCCTGCTGGAACGCCTTTTGAGTGTCAGAGGATTGGGTCGGCGATTGGGGCTTTTGAGTCGTAGAGGATTGGGTCGGCGATTGGGGCTTCGGTTGATCTAGTAAATTAAACCCCTGGAAAATCGTTTCTGATTCCTCCGGCGATAGCTTCCCCAACGGGTTGACTGCGACCAAGATATAGACCTTGGCATTTGCTGGAATTATCCGCGCGTAACCCTCCTTACCGTCCTTCGTCCGAATATCAAGCTGGTAGCAAGGAGCGCCTTTAAAAGTGAGTTGCCTTAAGCCAGCATTTGCATAGCGCCCATCTTGAACCAATGTGGACGCGAGCCTTTCCGCACTCTCGCGATCGTTTTCTTGACCGCTCGCTCTTGGCACGATGCGCAAGTTGAAAAGCAAACCGGACTCACTTTTGGCGCGGATAAAGTGGGCTCCGTCGGTCCCTTTCGTGGTTTTCGGATCTTCCCATTTCCAGGAGTTATCAGGAAGTTTGTATGTGCAGTGGTCTTCAGGAAATGACCTAATTTCTTGCGCATCCGCAGTGGTTACGATTCCGCCGATGACGAGCGTGCAACAGATTGCCTTGAGACTCATGAGGCTTCCCGGTAGAAGGGATGCGGGGACTCGTGCGACTGCCTGGACTGTTGCACCCAGACTGTACCAGGGCTGTCCGTTTTGAGATAGTCTCTTTGCCTTCAAACGGAAGGTCAATGAGTTTCGCCCGTGTTGAAGTCTGACGTCACAGTCCCGAGAAAAGCATTAGGCCCAATGAGTGACTGCACCGCCCTACTCGTAACCGTCCTTGAGAACCCCGCGGACGATATAGCCCGTTTGGTTCTCGCGGACCTTCTGCGCGAATCGGATGATCTCCACGAACAAGCCCACGGCCGATTCCTGTGGGCAGGTGTGACGGTATCTCGGTTCGACTGCAATGAGATTGCGACTCGGAGCAGTCGTGCATCCCAACAAAGAAGCCCACCCGATTTCGGGTGGGCTTCTTGCATTCAGCTTGTCTCACCTTATCCCTGACTTCTTCTCAACTGGCGGAGGCGTAACGGGGTTGGCGGGCGGAGCCGGAGGAGTTGGTGTACCAGGGGCCGCACCGCCCGCAGGTGGAGGTGTTGCGGGTGCGCCTGGGGCCGGGTTGGCAGGTGGAGGTGTCGCTGGTGCGCCAGGAGCTGCACCACCAGGTACCGGGGCAACGGCAGGCGGAGCCGGGTTGGCAGGCGCTGCCGGAAGCGGGCAAGCAGCGGGTACCGGAGCCGGGAATACAACGCCGCCAAACCCACCAATCACTCCTGGAGGGCCACCACCCGGGAATATGGGGTTGATCGGACTTGGGCTGGTTGGCCCATCCGCATCCGGTCGAAGTTTTTCAGCCTTCTCGGAAGTGGTCACGAACAATACGTTACTCATCCGGATTGCCCGCAGGTCTGCCACCTCGGCAAGCAGGCGGATGGCTGTTTCCAACGGCACATCATCCAGCTTCAGGTTGACAGGCTTGTTCGCCTTGTCGCCGAGCCGCGGATCGACCACCACGTTTGCTCCGGTTTCGGCTGCGAGTTGCTTTGCGGCCGTGGCGAATGCCGTTCCCTCACAATCCACACTGACTCGTTGCCGGAGTTGACGGGTAATCACCCCATCCTCCGTGGAGATATACAGCCCCTCCGTAGTCAGCCCGAATTTCAAGTTGTAAGGAGCGAGGATGGCCTTCAATCCCTCCCGGACCTTGACTTGCTTCAGGTTCACGGTGACGGTTGGCTGACTGGGATCGAGCCCGAACTGATACACGGAGTTGTCCAGAATGACCGGAACCTTCATCTTCTCTTTCAGATCGGTAATCACATCCTGGAGCGTTCGTGCCTGATACTGCATGTCGCCGATTTCATCCAGCGCCTTGCGGGCGGTGGTCATCGGGTTCTCTGTCTTGGCCGGGGCTGGAGCTGGGGCGCTGGCCGGGACAGCGGCTTGAACTGCGAACGGCGTCATTGCGAACACTATAACCGCAAACAACCGATGAAGTGTCAGGCGCATCGGAAAGGCTCCTCGGAAATGACGGCCGACGGGACGAACCGGCGACCGGATCAACAGCAGACATTCTATCAGACGAATTACTGCCTGGCGCGGTTCAATTTTGGAGCAAAAGGATTCGCCGCGAAGAGTTGCTTTGGTCCACCCCCTCCCTGACGGTTTTTGAAGTTGCGCTTTTATGGTTGTGATGGGACAGCCTTTCCCTCGCTGGCGCTTCGGGCTTGTATTGGGGCTGTCCCATCACAACCATAAAAGCGCAACTTCAAAAACCGGGTGGACTGTATTCACACGAACGCGGCACAAAGCCGAATGTGCTGTTCCACATCGAGCGTTTCGGATCGGAGCGTGCCATCAATCCCCAGCGCTGAGAGTTTAGCATCCACTTCGGCCTTGTCCCTGCGTCCTGCCGGCCATCCCGACAGAGCTTGCCGCAGATTCTTCCGACGGTGAACGTAAAGATCCCTTAAAAACACGCGAAACTTGGGAACATCTCCCACCTTGGCCCGTTTCTCCGCGTTGGGTCGGATCAGCACGATGGCCGAATCCACCTTGGGCCGCGGATAAAAGTTTGTCGGGAGTACCTTCCGCACCACCTCCACATCCGCCACGCTTTGCACCAGCACACTCAGCGCGTTGTAATCCTTGGTTCCCGCAACCGCACGCATGCGTTCGGCAATCTCCCACTGAACCATCACCACCATCCGCTCGATATCCGCGCGAGCGATCAACAGATTGCTGATAAGAGGGGTCGCGATGACATAAGGCAGGTTCGCAACCAGCTTCCGACGTGTACAGTGACGAGCCACGAACAGTTCATCCCACGCCGCGATCATTTCCGGGTTCAGTTCGTTCTTGCTGGCGAGGCAGTCACCGAAAACAAATCGGACGTTCTGTCGTTCCCCAATTACCTCACGGGCAACTGGGGCCAGGCCCGTGTCGATCTCGACCGTGCAGACGCCTCCAGACCACAGAGCCAGTTGGGCGGTCAACGACCCGGTTCCGGTACCCACTTCCAGAACTGCATCCTGCTGGCCCAATTCGGCTGTCCGCACGATCAGGGCAAGCAGGTTCAGGTCGATAAGAAAATTCTGCCCCAGCTTGCTCTTGGCCTCCAGTCCGTGGGCCTGGAACAGCCCGTTCAGATACGACAGCGTCTGCCGCGGCGAAGGAACATTGGGGATCTCGGTATCTGACATCGGCTCCTGCTTCTCTGTCATGTGGTTCAGGCGGACTTCAATTGAAAGCCACCTTACCTAGAGCCGGTGGCACATCGCCAAAGGCGATGGAAGAAGTAGGTCGGGCTGTGCCCGACTGTCGGGCACAGCCCGACCTACAATACAATTTTCATGTTCTTAACCAGCTTCTGTATGTGCTTGGCAAGCAGGTCGAATTCCAGATTGACCGTGTCCCCCGGTCCCTTCCGACCGATGGTCGTGTTGTCGCGAGTATGAGGGATCAGCATCACGCTGAATCGCTCCCGCTGAACATCCACTAGCGTCAGGCTCACTCCATCCACGGCAATCGATCCCTTCTCGACCAGGAGTTCCGCAAACTCGGGGGGATAACCGAACCAGACCATCAGCCATTCGCCCCGCGGCGATTTCTCCAGGATCGTCCCCGTGCAATCGATGTGGCCGGTGACGAAATGGCCGCCGAGCGAATCGCCAATTCGCAGAGCCCGTTCCAGATTAACGCCATCGCCCGGTGCCAGGTGCCCCAAGTTCGTCTTGGCCAGCGTTTCTGGGCCGACCTGGAACGAGAATGTGTCGCCTCCGCAAGTGGTTACCGTCAAACACGTTCCATTTACTGCAACACTCTCGCCGATCTCCAATTTGGAGCCCAACGAGGGTCCAATCACCTTCAGCGTCCGCCCGCCATCCCCTTCTTCCAGCGCACAAACCGTGCCCAGCGTCTGGATCAAGCCTGTGAACATGGGGAAACTGCGTTAAATAACAAGAAATATTAAGATCGGTAGACATGATGGGTCAATCGCCACCATCCGAATGCCGATAGCACGATAGTGCATCTTAGCAGGAGGGTCGCCCGATGGGGATGTTGGACCACTGGCAACCGGCAGCCCGAAGTTGCGATCTACGGCAAAAGCCGCTTGGAGTGATGGTTGCCGGGCAACCACTAGCGGTATTCCGGACAACAGCAGGAACGCCAGCAGCGGTGTCCGATGTGTGCCCGCATCGTCGGCTGAAACTGAGTGCTGGAGAGGTGGTTGGAGACAGAATACGCTGCAAGTACCACGGTTGGACGTTTGATGCGTGCGGCAATGGGGAAAGCCCCGCTGCACCGAAACTGACGACCTGCACAACCAGTTATGATGTGCGCGAAGAACGCGGCCTGATTTGGGTGAAATCGCGGAGCAGCAGCGCCGCATTCCCCACGATTGATGCCGAAGGATATTTCCCGATTGGCATTCTGGAACACACGATCCCGGCCCCGCTCGAACTGGCGGTCGATAATTTTAACGAAATCGAACACAGTGGTACCGTTCACGACACGTTCGGATACGAACTGACGAAATTGCACGAGGTGAAGGTCCGGATTGAATCCACCGAGGACGCCGTCACGGTCATGAATGCCGGCCCGACCAAGCGGCTAAACTGGCTGTATGCACTTCTTCTAGGGATCAGGAGAGGCGATCTGTTCCACGACCACTGGACCACGAGGTTCTCTCCGGTTCATTCGGTGTTCGACCACTGGTGGACGGGAGCGGATGAGTCCCGCGAGCGGATGGCCCGTTGGCGGATCTACATCTTCTTCGTTCCACAAGATGAGAAAACGACGCGGATTTTCTCACTGGCCTATGCGAAATCCCGGTATCCCGGGCCAGCGGGTGGACTGCGGCTTGTGAAGTGGTTATTCCGACAGGAACTCGACAAGGAAATCCGGGCCGATGTGGCGATGCTCTACAACCTGGCCGACTACAGCACGGGGATCGAGGGGTTGAAGTTGAGCCGGTTCGATAAGGTGCTGGGTCTCACCCGGGAACGAATCAACCGCATTTACCGGGGAGAGGTTCCAGGGCGTTTGGCATTGGCGTAGGGACACCTGAAAGTCGAAGACATCAACTCGGGTTACATTCCGCGTAACCGTTCACTGCAAATCGGCAGATCGCCGACTTGAGTGAAACACAAAACCTGCTTGGACGCCTCACATCACCTTGATAGAAGGCGCAGTCGATGTGACATCCCGATCGTCGATTGTGGCCTTGATGGTGTTGCTGCCAGCGATGGTTCCCGTGAACATCGCCGTATAGGTTCCGTTGCCGTTATCCGTGACCGCACTGAACGTCCCCTGACCACCCTTGGTGCTGCCCAAAGCGAAAGCAACGGCCAAACCGCCCGAGGTCTCATTGTTGCCCGCCGCATCCTTGGCTTGCAACGTGATGGTGATGGCATTGCCCGACTGCACACTACGCGATGAGACGGTCGCGAGTGATTTCACCAAGCTCACCGGTCCAGGGGTTACCTGGATGGAAGGTGCGGTCGAAGTGATTTTCAAACCACCAATCATCGCTACGATCGTGTTGCTGCCCGCAATCGTGCCCGTGAACGTGGCTGTGTAGGTACCGTTCTTGTTGTCCTTCACAGTGCTGAATACTCCGCGACTACCACTGGCGCTGCCAAACTCGAATGCGATCTTGAGACCTCCACTCGTTTTCAAGTTGCCGTGGGCGTCCTCGGTTTGCAATGTGATGGTCATTTTGCTGCCCGAAGCCAAGCTCCCTGACGACACGCTCACAAAAGAGTTCAACAGGCTAACCGGACCTGGCGTCACGGTTACGGAAGGCTCAGTGGAGGTCACCGCTTGACCGCCGATTGTTGCCGCAATTGCGTTAGTTCCAGCAATGGTTCCGATGAAGGTCGCTGTGTACGTCCCGTTCTCGTTGTCCTTCACGGCACTGAATATCCCCTGGCTGCCACCGGAGTTCGCAAGGGTGAAGAGGACAGTTAGACCGCCCGTGGTCTCCTTGTTGCCCGCCGCGTCCTTGGCTTGCAACGTAACTGTTAGCATGCTGTCCGATTTCACACTCCCGGACGACACCGCCACTACCGATTTCGCCAGACTCATTGCGCCAGGCATCACTTTGATCGAAGGTGCCGGCGTGGTGACGGTATGGCCATTGATGATGGCCTTGATCGTGTTGTTGCCCGCGATGGTCCCCGTGAAGGTGGCTGTATAAGTTCCGTTGCCGTTATCCGTGACCGAACTGAACGTCCCCTTGCCGCCCGTGATGCTTCCCAGTTTGAACGTGACCGTCAATCCCCTGGCCGAGAGGTCATTTCTGCTGGCATCCTTTGCTTGTAGCGTGACTGTGATTACGCTGCCCGATTTGATGGGTGAACTCGATACCGATACCGTCGAAGTTGCAGGGTCAACGGGGGGAATGAAAGTAAACTCGTCGGATAAGGAGGTGTGTGAGCTTCCCACGCTATTTGTGACTGTAACGTCAACCGTGGAGGACATGGTCCCTCGAGGGGGGGCGGTTGCGATGATTTCGCTACTGCTGATAACCGTGAGGTTAGTCGCTGCCTTGGTTCCAAACATAACTGCGCTGTCGGCGGTGAAATTGGCCCCATTAATCGTGACGCTTGTGTCACCAGTCTGTGAGCCCATTGGTGGGGAAATGCTGTAGACAACTGGTAAGGCTCCAACCCCGTATGTGAATAGATCGGCAGCAGATGTTTCCGAGGTTCCCCCTACCGTCGTGACAGTCACGTCCACCGTTCCAGCCGTTCCCGCCGGGCAGGTGGCAACGATCTCAGTGGCCGTGTCGTTCACGATCGTCGCCGCGTTCGTTCCGAAATCAACCGCCGTTGCATTGGCCAAATCGGTACCGGCGATCGTTACCGTGGTGCCGCCGGACAGCGAACCCGCGATCGGATTGATGCCAGTCACGGTTGGGGCAGTCGTGTATGTGAACTGGTCAGCGGCAGAGGTGGTCGAAGTTCCACCGGCGGTGGTGACGGTCACATCCATCGTTCCTGCCGATCCAGCAGGGCTGGCAACAACGATCTGTGTGGCCGTGTCGCTCACGATCGTCGCCGCGTTCGTTCCGAAGTCGACCGCCATGGCGTTGGCCAAATCGGTACCGATTATTGTTACCGTGGTGCCACCCGACGGCGGACCCGCGGTCGTACCGATGCCGGTAACAGTTGGGGCAACCGTATAGGTGAACTGGTCAACGGCCGAGGTGGAGGATGTCCCAGCCGCGGTAGTGACGGTCACATCCACCGTTTCTGTCGATCCAGCCGGGCTGGCGACAACGATCTGTGTGGCCGTGTCGCTCACGATCGTTGCTGCGTTCGTTCCGAAGTCGACCGCCGTGGCGTTGGCCAGATCGGTACCGGTAATCGTTACCATGGTGCCGCCGGACAGCGAACCCGCAGTTGGATTGATGCCGGTCACGGTTGGGGCGATCTCGAATATCGTTCCATTGAAATTACCAGCTATGGGAGATGAGGAGATTCCGTCGGCGATCACTCTCAGTGAATAATCGCCCACCGATAATTTGGATGGCAGAGTAAACTCTGTCGAAACCGGTGTACTTCCGGTCGCAACAGCGGTGCTACTCCAGTTGGAGGTGGTGGCATAAAAAACATTGCCATCAGTGTTCGTGAGTTGCACGATCGGGTAGTTTTCGGCCATCTGGGCGTCATCGCCGTAGGAGGCACCTTCGTCGAGGCCATTGAGTTGGGTTCCGGTCAGGATGTAAGTGCCCCCGCCATCGCTCGTGATGTTAGTGATCGTGGGAGCCCAGGCGACATCTGCGTTTTGGGACTCCGAGTAGAGCCAAAGGTTGCCAGAATCGTCGGCGAGGGCAATCTGCCCACTCGGGAGTACCAACATCCGGGTGACGTATGCAGGATCTGCGGCAAGTTCGTTGCTGAGGACAGAGGGTAACGTCAACTGGGTTATCGAATTCCCAGCGTATTCAAACAGTTCAGTCGGTGGTTGATATTGCGTCTTTGAACTCGTTTCAGTTGAAGAATCGGCGGCAAAAATCACATTTGAATCCGGCAGGATGGCGGCAGCGGCATCATCGGCCGTCAGCCCACCCGGAATAGTCGGGCCAGCGGCCCAGGAGTTGGTTATTGGATCGTAGAGAGCAGTATTCGTGTTGGAACCGCCGAACGTGCCGTTGGCACCGACCTGGAACACTTGTCCGTTTGGAAGAACGATAGCCGGACCTAACTCAGTTTCGTTGGTATTTGTTAGAGGTACGGGAACGCTTCCGGTGGCCACCCACGTGTTTGTCGCGGTATTCAAGTACTCCCCGTAGCCGGGCGATTGGTTGAGGCTCGCCCACAACTCATAATCCAGGATGTTGCCATTCATGCCCGGAAGTTTGACCCAGGTTTCCTCGGACGTGGTCTCCTGGTAACCTGATACGCCTGGATCGAGCTTGGTTGGTCCAGCAGACCAGGTGTTTGTCGTGGGATTGTAAATGAAAGTCTGGGTACCGTTTATATAGCCCGCGAGTACATTTCCATTGGGCAGCACCTCCAAGGTGTTGTCCCCAAATTCGTTAGTTGGGTCAAGGGATTTCGGAATACTTGCAATCGTCTTCCATGTGTTGGTCGCGGGATCGTAGATTTGGCCCGAGCTGACATCATTGTCCTTCCCGCTTGCCCCGGAGTATTCGCCGCCATAGACCATGACGTCGCCATTGGGTAGTACGGCCGAGCCGTCGTAAAGTCGTTGTAAGCTCATCGGAGCCAGGGTCGACAAGGTGCCATCAAGGTAGCTTCCAAGAGAGTCGGGGGCGATTTGATACCACGTGTTCGTTGTGCCATTTTCTTGCACCATGAGATCGCCATTCGGAAGTAGCAGCATGGTGCCGAGGCCACCGGAAACTGTGGAAAGCTCTGTCCAAGATCCCGATGAAATTTGTGTGTTATTGAGGATCGGGTTATTGCTGGCAGCTCCGGAAATCTGGATGTCGATGCCGTTCGCGACTGCGCTGGTATTCGAGATGTTCGTGCTGATGAGGTTGTCTTCCACAACATTTCCCGAGCTGCCGGTGCCGTTGATCTGAATGCCGGCCTGCGTATTGCCGGAGATGAGATTGCCAGCGGCAGGTCTCGTACCCCCAATCGTATTGTCAGACGCGGCGTTATCGACGAGTACACCATCGTTGCCATTGGACAGAGCGCCTGTGCCCGAAGCATTCGTACCGATGAAATTGCCCTGCACGAGGTTGCCGCTGGTGCCTTGCCCAGAAATCCACAAGCCAATACCTGTGTTGCCGGAGATCACATTGCCAGCGCCAGCAGTCGTGCCGCCGATAGTGTTATTGCCCGCATCAGCGTAAACTAAGATGCCTGTTCCGTTCCCCATCGCACTCGTGCCCGTGGCGTCCGTGCCGATGAAATTGCCTGTGATCGAGTCGTTACCTTGTCCGAAAATGGCAATTCCATTCTGAGAGAAGCCATTGATCGCCAGGCCTTTAATTGTGGTATTGGCCGCCGAGATATCCAGACCATCCACTGAAGCGCCGGCACTACTGCCATTGATGTCGATGACGGGATAGCCGGCGGTGATGTAACCCGGTTGGCTGGTGCCATCGAGAAGAACGGCAGTGGTGATCTGTGGCAAGGCGGAAGCGGGGGTGATCGTGAAGACGCCCGTGACGAGATTATAATTGGGATCGGTCGTGGGAATGTTGAAATCGATCGTGTCGGGTGTGCTGAGAATCCCCTGTCGAAGGGAACCTGCACCGGAGTCTTGTGTATTCGTGACGTAATAGATACTCGGGAGAACCCTGTCTTCCATGTCCTCGAAACGCAACAAATATCGTCTCACACCTGGCGATCGCTTCCCTTGACGCTTTTTCGACAAACCTCCCATGCCAAGAACAATGCGGTTTAGCCATTTACCCCACGATGGCAACATTATTTGACCTGTACTCTGGATTAGATTGCCTTTTGCAATTCCCTGGCTCAACCGCAACGATGGCAATGTTCTCGGCCTCGCCTTGGTTCAACTGGCGACGCGTGCCGATACATTCCACCAGCAAGCTGGATACGTCGTCAAGCAGCGTCTCGCCTGGAATCAAGTTTCGCTTCTGTCTCACGTTCCGTGTTCCCACTCGTTGACGTAATCCACCTGTTCCGATGTCATCGTATCAATGGTAATGCCCATTGAGGCCAGTTTGGTGTTGGATACGAATTCCTCGATAAAGCGTGGCACCTCGTGTACCTTCGCGGCCAGTTTGCCGCGTTCCTTGACGCAGTATTCGGTGGCCAATGCCTGGGTCGCGAAGCTCATATCCATGACACTCGCCGGGTGCCCTTCCGCTGCCGCGAGATTCACCAAACGACCCGCTCCGATTACGTAGATCCGCTTGCCGCTCTTGAGTCGGAATTCCTCCACCTCGGGGCGGACGTTCGGCGTGTATAGCTCGGTCTCCTTGTTCAGAGCAACGAGGTCGATTTCGATATCGAAGTGACCGCTGTTGCACACCATCGCGCCATCTTTCATGACCAGGAAATGTTCCCGGCGAATGATGTGCATGTTACCGGTAACCGTGATAAACACATCGCCAACCTTCGCGGCGTCAGCCATCGACATGACAGCAAACCCATCCATCGCCGCTTCCAGGGCACGCACAGAGTTCACTTCGGTAACGATCACCTGAGCGCCCAGACCGCGGGCACGCAGAGAAACACCCTTACCGCACCACCCATAGCCGGCAACGACAATCTTGCGCCCGGCAATCAGGGTGTTGGTAGCACGGATGATGCCATCGATGGTGCTCTGCCCTGTGCCGTAGCGATTGTCGAAGAAGTGCTTGGTTTCCGCATCGTTCACCGCGATCACCGGGAACTTCAGGAAGCCTTTCTTCTCCATCGCTCGCAAGCGGATCACACCCGTTGTCGTTTCTTCCATGCTGCCGATCAGGTCGTTGAATAGCGTTTTCCGTTGTTCCGGCGTGAACTTCTCGGCCCAATCCCGGACGGGCTTCTGCTTCTCGGGATCGAATTTGTTCAGCCAGTCGAGTGAAATGAACGTCATCGCGGTGACGAGGTCGGCACCATCATCCATCGTGACGTGAGGCCGGTGATCGAGGGCCATTGCAACGTGCTTGTAGTAGGTCGGTGGCTTCTCACCGTGGATCGCGGCAACGCCGATACTGAAGTCTTTCACCAGGCTTGCAGCGACATCGTCCTGCGTCGAAAGCGGGTTGGAAGCAACGAGGAGCAGATCGGCACCCCCCGCCTTAAGCGTTCGGACGAGGTTGGCCGTCTCGGCGGTAACGTGCAGGCACGCAGCCATCCGCAAGCCGAGCAGCGGCTTCTCGCGCTCCCACCGTTCGCGGATATTGGCCAGGACCGGCATGTCGTGGTCGGCCCAGAGAATCCGCTTCTTGCCTTTCTCAGCAAGGGCGATGTTGGCGATGTCGTGCTTGATGGTGGCAGCAGGTGCCGGGACAACGACGTTGTTCATACTCAGTCTCGATGAGTCGTGGGACCACAGCACGCGATTTTACGAATTCCACGCCAACCGGCGACCACACTCCTCGATCAAGCTGGTGTAAGGCCACGAGAAGAAAGAAAGATGATGGGCCGCAAAAAAAGCACAAAGTGCGCAAAAATGAAGAGAATAGATTATTGACAGCGAGATCAGGATCAGGATTTCATCTTGTCGTAATTCATTTGTTGTTCTTCTATCTCCTTTTTGTGCATTTTGTGCTTTTTTGTGGCCAAGCCTTTTTTGCCTTCCTCATTCCATACTCTTCGTTGGAGAAGTATCCGGCGGCAAGCTTGATGAAAAATCGCTCATCGATTGAAATCGGGGAAATCGCGTACGCGCAGAGAGGCGGGCGGGAGTAGTATCACAGACAACCTGTTCCCCAGCGGATTTCCTCATGGGTCTTCGTCCCGGCAGCCTTCTGGCACTCTTCCGCCCCGTAACCGATGCCCAGGCAACCGATGCCGAACTGCTCGGCCGCTTTCGGCATCATCGCGATGAGATCGCGTTTACCGAACTCGTCCGCAGGCACGGAGCGATGGTGTTTGGGGTTTGTCGGCGGATGCTGACACGATGGCACGATGCCGAGGATGCCTTCCAGGCCACTTTCCTCGTTCTGGCCTGCAAACCCAGCGCAGTCCAACCGCCAGAACGACTCGGTGCCTGGCTGCACGGAGTCGCATGTAAGATCGCGCAGCGAGCCAGACGAACCGAATGCCGGCGGCTCAACTACGAGACGCATGCCACAGCGCATCGTCCCACCGAATCATTCGAGCCACTCCCGAATGATGTGCGCGAAATCATCGATAAAGTGCTGCTTGCCCTGCCAGCGCGATATCGTGTACCGGTCGTTCTGTGCGACCTCGAAGGTCTTACCCGCAAGGATGCAGCGATCAGGCTCGGCTGGTCCGAAGGCTTGCTCTCGGGACGACTGGCCCGCGCCCGGAAACTGCTCGCGGATCGCCTCACACGCAGAGGTGTGACGCTTGGGGTTGGTGGGATTGGGGCGGTGTTGTCGGCACTGGTACCCCCGGCCGCTGTGGCTGGAGAACTGACCGTGTCCACGCTCGCGGTGACGCAACTCGTTCGCGGAGGGCTCGACACCCTCCCGACTGGCCCGGTCGCCGCACTCGCGCATGGGGTCACTCAATCCATGTTCCGCACCCGCTTCAACCTGTTCGTCTGCGTTCTGAGCGTCGGTTTGGCTCTTGGAATCGCAACTGGCTTTCTCCCGGCATCCCCTGCGAATCCGCCCGCAACTGCCCCAACACCTTCCTTACTCCCCCAAATTGCAAAACTCCCCATAGCCACTCAGGCACCGAAACCCGTGGTCCCGGTCTGGCGGGAGCGAGTCACCTTTACACACACTGCCACAGTCACCGCTCTCGCCATCGGCCAGGGAGACACCCTCTTCGCGGGTGATGGCGATGACTACGTGATCGCTTGGAATATACGAGAAGAGAAGAAGATCCGGAACATCCTCGATGGCGCGAAGGCGCTGCGGCCGGGTCCGGTCGATTTGCTTGCTCTGCACCCGGATGGAATATGGCTCTACATCGTCAATAATCAGAATCACTTAATCCAAATGAACCTGGAGAAAAGGATCGGCAACGGGCGGGGTCCCGTGAAATTTCTCGGTTTCACTCCAGACGGTCGGGCATTTATCCATGCCGACGAAGCTGATGCCACACGAGTCGTCTTTCACGCGAACGATTTCCCGAAGACTGAGGGAGCCGCCCCCGCCGACCTCAAACACAAGTCCGATGTCGCGATGCTCGCAACATCCAACGATGCAATTATCGCGACCATCACCACCGATAACACTCTCCACGCATGGGATACTTTAAAGGAGAAGCTTCTGTGGTCCGTGAAGGTGGAGAAGCTGGAGTTGACCGCCCTGGGGATCTCGCCCGCCGGAGACCAGATCGCGGTGGCCGGGAAAGACGGTGTGGTGCGGTTGTTCGATGGCCAGACCGGGAAGGAATTACACCGACTCACGGGACACACGGGAACTGTGTACGCGCTTGCCTTCAGCGGCACCAGTAGCAGTACCACCAGCAGTGGTAGCAGTAGCGGCGACAGTACCAGCGGTAATACGAGCAACAGTGGCGGCAAGGCAACGAAACTCGTAACCGCTGGCGCAGACAAAACCCTTCGTGTCTGGAATCCGAACACGGGCAAAGAGCTGGCTGTGCTGAAGGGGCATACTGACGCTGTGCGAAGTGTGATAATCAGCGCCGATGGGACATTCATCGCTTCCGGTTCGGCAGACAAGACTCTCAAAGTGTGGGAATTGAAACCGTAACGGCAGCCAAAGGGTTCGCCAGTGAACTGGCGAACTCACTCCTCAGGAGAAGAAAGGTGGGGTTCGCAAAGTCAAGGCCTTGCGAACCCCACCTTTCTTCTCCTGTCGCAGCTACTTCGGTTGTTCCGTTGTTTCCAGGCGGATTGTGTAACCTCCCGGAAGTTGATGCTGCTCGACAACCTTCACCACATCTCGGAATCGCTCCAAGTCGCGGCGTTCCAGTTCATGCAGACGCGCCCGTGAGAGTTTCCAGAGTTCGGAGCGCACCACTTCACGCCGCTGTTCCTCAGTTTGGCCGAGGAGGGTAAACAGGCCCGATCCTTGTTGGAACAGGCGCTGACTCAAAGTAATGGAATCGATATCTGCCGTCAGTAACTCGCGAATCTGGCTTTCCAATTCTTCTCGCTGGTTCATAGTATCTCTCCCAGTCTCAGACTGGAGGGAAAAAAATCGCTAACAAACACCTGTCGTGTTGGTTATATTTTGGGAAATTGTGTGCCCATCTCAAGCCCGTGAAATGCTCCGCTCATCGACAAATGACGGTGTTACGTCCCACCATCAGGAGGTAGACGAACATGATTAGGGCATCCCGTGCCACCATTGTCGCGGCGTTCGTAGTGTGCCTCGCAACAATAATCGGCTTCAAGACTTCCGGCCGTGGAGCCGAAATTGCACCACAACCCAGGCCAAAACCTTTCGATCCGCTGACCACAAGCGCAATCAACGTGGTACTCAATGCCAACGGTGACAAACCACCAGCCACCGGGGACCAACTCTGGAAGACGCTCGGTAAACTCGGCAATTTCGCCCAACTCCCCGTCGTCTTCTCGGCTGTCCGGCTCGATTCGGGACTTGGGAATCCGCGGGTCGTTATCGCGCCGGTGGCATCAAGACTCAGTGATGCGGCTCCCAATCAGCCCAACCTGGTTGGGCGGATCTACTTGGCCGCGAATATGGAGAAGGATCCGAGGGGTGGCGATCCCCGAGTGACCTCGGTTGAGTTCATCTCCTGGAACACCGCACGCCGACAATTCGATTTCGGCGTCATCGAGAACATGGGTGGCGAAAGCCAGCCGGAATTCCGGATCGTGGATGGCGGTCGTTGTTTCAGTTGCCACAAGAATCGAGGCCCCATACTTGGGGTTGCTCCGTGGACGGACACAACCAACCACCCCCTCCTGCGAATTCTGGTGGCCAACAGATTCAACTTGGTACCCATACTTCCAGCAGGGGCACCAGTCGGGTTACGCGACCGGATTGATGGTATGGCGCTGGTAGCGCCAGAACCTAGTGTGGTTGATGATGCGGTTCGCGTTGGCAGGCAACTCCGGCTATTCCGGGAGACTTTCCGGTTGATGAATCGTTCTCCCGGTGGACGAAAAGCGTTCGTGGCGTTACTCATGGGCATCATGGAGCCTGGCATACTCGATCCGAAAGATGTAGAAACCAAACGCCTTGTCAATGCTTGGGAGAATGATAACTCGTATACCCGCTTCCAAGGCGAATTGCTGACTCTCATGAAATCCAACAACTCGGGCGCGTTGATCGATTATGCTCCATTCGCCCCGATGCTTCCCGAAGGGACCCTTCCACCGGGGTGGAATATGTCTACGATCAAACCCTTGCCTCAAGCTTACTCAGGTGGATCCCGCAGCCAATCGTTGACTAACGAACTCGCGAACACGCAATTCCTCAAGGATTTGGACACAATCTCTCGATACGACGTCGCCCGCTCAAACGGTCATTATGGCCTGCCGAGTTCCGCGGTGCCAAGCAACCCCAAAGCATTCGTTCCAGAGATTCCGCCGTATAGCCGGAAACCCGCGGACACGGTGAACGCTGTCTTGCTTGCAGGCACCATTGGCCTGACTGTTGGCGATCGACATTTCCTCATTCACTCTTTGGATGAGGCAGTCGAGCGACTGAACAATCGAAAGGTTTCCGCAAAAACTCTGGCCCGTGCAATCTTTGAAGGTTCGGAGTTTGCCGATGTTCTTGCCGGTGGACCGCTCCCGGATCGAGATGAGTTCAAGGATCGCTTTATGGCAGGGCTCGATAAAGTCCTGAAGACCAAATACATGTTCACGGAAGGGTTCACCTCGGATCGCCGCGAGTACACGAGCAGCCCCCGTTACGACCCGAAGGCGGTAGAAGAGGTCGAGGCCGTCGTGGTGCCGACGACGGCGTGCTTGCGTTGCCACGATGTCCGTCCGACTGGTAAAGCCCGGATGTTTGAGTCGATCCCGGCCCTGGCGTTTGACCCACTCGACAACAAGTCCCGGGAAACCTGGCTGAAATCGGCCACCAAGGAACGCAAGCAGGAAGTTCTCTCCCGGATTCAGGCTCGGCTCTACAAGGATGCGGACATGCCGCCCCACGATTCACCGGAACACAACCGGTTCCGGATCAAAGAGGCTGTCGCGTTCGACCAGTTGAAAAGCTTCCTTGACAGCGAATTGGAGAAGTTCAAGAAGCCGTGATGCGTATAAAGCGGCAAGAGCTAAAAGTGGTAATGGTGGGCCTCGACATGCTGCGCACGCCTCGACCCACCATTACGATAACGCATTCTTCTGGAATCACTTGTCTTCGATCATCACCTTTTTAGCGGGCGTGAGGTGTTCCTTGTCGAGCTTTCCGACCGACCACAGGAGCCCCCGGGCGACCAGGTCGAGATAGCGGGGGTCGGCCACTGTATCATTGTTGTGCCCGAGAGTGGTGGCGAAGACCTTGGTCTTCCCGTTGTAAGTGTTCGTCCAGGCAACCACCGATTCATCGACCTTCCCGTCCTTCGTCAACTGCTTGCCCTTCGCCAATGGCTGCGCGGTCTCCAACAGTTTCCCGGTGTAGTTGTTGTAAAGTTCCTCATCAACCGTCTTCCATCCCTCCATTCCCTTGGTAATCGGGCTCTCCTTGTCGATGAAGGTAATCTCGATGGGTAACTGGGCACCGTGTCCGGTGGTGGACAGACCCGTGAACTCGAACCACGGTATGGTCTTTTTCGGCCAGCCTTCCGAGCGATAACAGTGCATGCCGCAATGCACGACCACGGCGGGAAGGCCATCGCGGTGTGGCTTGAGAATTCGATCGATCAGCGTCAGGTCTTTCACATCGGAGCAGCATTCATCGTGCAACACCACATCGTACCCCTTCGACCAATCTTCCTTTTCGTAGATGGGGTTGAGATGTGTGGTTTTGTCGGACGGATCATAGGAAACCGCCCACTCGACGTTTGCCCGGGCAGAAATTCCCTTCATCAGTAGATCCTTTTGCTTCTTGTAATCGTGGCAACACCCGCCGATCACAAGCAATGCACGAATGGGCTTGGTTTCCTCCGCAGCGGGTGCGGAATCGATGCGAGCAACGCCGCTAACCGCGGCGATAAGCAGTGCGAAGGCTGCAACTCGACGAGTCATTGGAACTCCAGCGCCGGTCGCAGACCGGCAGGTGAGAGGGAAAAGGGAAGGCGACTGGCAGTTGGCAGCATTATCGGCGGAGGACCGCAGCGGTGCCAGTCCCACAATTTCTTTTGGTTCAGTGCCAACGCTTCACTGACTTCAGCGTTTGATCACCAGCAGCAAAGACACGCTTTCCAAAGTCTGCGTTTGCCGTTTGCTCTTCAATACGCGAGAATTAGCAAAAAGACTCCTTCTCTCCGGGGAACCATCATGCGTTCCGACCACCACACGCCTTCAAGCCAGACCCACCGCTTGGGAGGCTTCTCGTTGATCGAGTTACTGGTGGTTATCGCCATCATTGCGATTCTGATTGCGCTTCTACTCCCCGCCGTTCAAACTGTTCGCCAGGCAGCAGCACGAACCCAGTGTGCCAACAATATTAAGCAGTTTGGAATCGCCGTACACAATTACTCCCTGGACCACGATAGTCAACTGCCGCCATGTTCCCTCAACGGAATATACTGGGCACCATTCGATGACCGGGTCAGTTATGCAACTCCTCCACTCCCGGACTACAATCCCACCACGACGCTGATTTGGCCCTATGTCGAGGGAAACTCAAAAGTCTTCCATTGCCCCAACGGATTCGACATGCTTCCGGGGAGCCCAACTTTCGGGCAGCCCGTCCAACTCAGCTATGCGATTAACGGTGTCACGGGCGGGCCGCAAGGAGTGAGCCTCGTCACCATCACGAACGGGAACGGCACGTCTCAGGTCATGTTCATCTGGGAACACTGCCGTTCGCCGGGCTGCGCAACGAACGGCTCGCTACCAGCGGGCTATCCCCCCGGGCTCCCATGGCCGATCAACGACTCGGATGTCTTGAACCATTACCCGGAACCAAGACACTTGGGCGTCTACAACGTCCTGTTCTGCGATGGACACGTTGTCTCGATGCGAAAGGACGACCTGACCACACCGATGTACTACATTCAATAGCCCTCCCACCGCTCCTCTTGTAGGGTGGGTCGAGGCTCTGCGAGCCCCACCATGATTTCGTAATTCGTGGTATTGGTGGGGCTTCGCAGAGCCTCGACCCACCCTACAAAACCGAGCTTTACCCTTTCCAGAAGCCTGACCTGCCAATTGCCCTCCTGGGAGCTTCGATGTCTCGGACCAGCGGAACCCGCGTTCTCCTGATCGTTCTCGCGTGTGGTCTGACCAGCCTCGGTGCATGGGGTACATTTCGTTCCATGCTGGAGTCGGGAACGAATGAAGATCCTCCGAAGAAAGACTCCCCACGCCCACCATCCGATTCCCTTGATGCACGTTTCTCCACGCAGGTGAAACCATTCCTCGAACGCTACTGTTTCTCGTGTCACGGCCCCAAGAAGCAAGCGGCGTCGCTCGATCTCAGTCGTGACCTCACCGTGCCAGGAATCGTGAAGAACGCCCAACAATGGGAACTCGTCCTCGAACGCCTTCACGCCAATGAAATGCCCCCCGAAGATGCCAAAGTCCGCCCGGAAGCCAAGGAACGGACGGCAGCGATCGAGTGGATTCGTGAGGTACGCGCCCGGGAAGCTAAGCGCAATGCCGGCGACCCCGGGACTGTTCTTGCTCGTCGGCTGAGTAATGCCGAGTACGACAACAGCATCCGCGACCTGACCGGCATCGACATTCGACCTACGCGGGAGTTTCCAGTCGATCCCGCGAACCAATCCGGATTCGACAACTCGGGCGAATCGCTTGCCATGTCCCCTGCCCTGCTCAAAAAGTATCTGGCAGCGGCCCGGCATGTTGCCGATCACATCGTTCTCAAGCCGGAAGGCTTTGTCTTCGCTCCCCACCCGGCAGTGACCGATACCGACCGCGACAAATACTGCGTTCAACGCATCATCGACTTCTACAAACGCTACCAGATCGATTACGCCAATTACTTCCTTGCAGCTTGGAAGTATTGCCATCGCGAACTTCTGGGTCGTGGCAATGTGGAGTTAAGTGAGTTCGCGACCGAGGCAGGGTTGAGCCCCAAGTATCTGTCCCTGGTCTGGTCGGCTCTGACCGAACCCGGTGCCGAAGTGGGGCCACTGGCGGCTGTGCGAAAACTGTGGGCCAGTCTGCCGGTACCTGACAAGGCGAAACCGGATGTGGCCCGGCCTGGCTGTGAACGGATGCGAAATCTGGTCGTACAACTGCGGAAGCCTCTCAAGCCCACCCCTCCCAAGTTACACGTCAATGGAATTTCCGATGGCAGCCAGCCGTTGGTGTTGGCACGGAACCGACAACTCGCCAGCAAACACCAGAAATACGAAGGCGATGTGCTGGTCGATTTCCCCAAGTTGATCGTGCAATTGAAACCGGGCGAATTGGGGCTGACGGATCTCTTCGTCGTGAAGAAGGGAGATGCCGAGGCCGAACGCCGCGGTAGGGCGGGGCTGGTTCGGTTTTGCGAAGTGTTTCCCGCGGCGTTCTTCGTTGCCGACCGCGGACCCTACTTCGATCCAAACGCAGTCAATCAGGGGCGGCCACTTACTGCGGGTTTCCATCTCATGCAAGGGTATTTCCGGGACGACCAGCCGCTCTACACCCTCATCCTCGACAAGCGGGAGCAGGCCGAACTCGATGCCCTCTGGCAAGAACTGAACTTCATCACCGGCGTGCCGATGCGGCAATACAAGGACTTCATTTTCTTCGAGCGAGCCGAACCACCGCGGTTTATCGGTGAGGCCGCGTTCGATTTCGCCCGCTCCGAAGACAAGGACGCCGTCTCCGAAGCGAAGATGAACAAGCTGGCTGAGGCTTATATCGCGAAGGCGCGCAAGCAGAAAGCCCGCGATGAAGCGATTGATGCAATCCAGACCTATTTCGCCAATATGTCCACGGACATACGTTGGGTTGAAGCAACACGCCTCAAAGCCGAGTCGAGCCACTTGGATACGCTTTTGAACATGGCGGAACGTGCCTACCGCCGACCGCTTACTACTGCCGAACGGGATGGTTTGCTGGCGTTCTACCGGACACTCCGGCAGAAGGATGAACTGGGGCACGAAGAGGCAATCCGCGATACGTTCGCGGCCGTGCTGCTATCGCCGCACTTCTGTTATCGCTTTGATCTCGCCGCACCGGGCGCATCGGTGCGATCTCTTACCGATTACGAACTTGCGAGCCGCCTGAGCTATTTCCTTTGGTCGAGTATGCCCGATGCCGAATTGCTGTCGCACGCCGCGGCAGGCGACTTGCACAAACCCGAGATCCTCAAGGCCCAGACGCAGCGAATGCTCCACGATGCCCGCGTGCGTGGTCTGGCGACCGAGTTTGGCGGCAACTGGCTCGATTTCCGACGCTTTGAAGAACACAACAGCGTCGATCGCGAGCGGTTTCCACAGTTCACCAACGAACTGCGTCAGGCCATGTTCGAGGAACCGGTTCGCTACCTGGTCGATGTGGCGAAACGAAATCGCTCCGTTCTCGATTTGCTTTATGGCAAGGACACGTTCGTCAATCGCACCCTGGCGAAACACTACGGTATGTCCGAGGTACGTAGCACCGCGGAGGAATGGATTCACGTTGAGGATGCCGAGCGGTATGGTCGTGGGGGATTGCTGCCGATGGCGGTATTCCTGACCAAGAACGCTCCGGGTTTGCGAACGAGTCCCGTGAAACGCGGTTACTGGGTGGTCCGGAGTCTCCTGGGTGAACGGATTCCCCCACCGCCGCCGACGGTACCGGAATTACCGAAGGATGAGGCGAAGCTCGGCGATCTGACGCTACCGCAAGTTCTCGCACGCCATCGCGCGGACAAGAGTTGTGCGGGGTGCCACAACCGCTTTGATGCGGTTGGGCTGGTGTTCGAGGGTTTCGGACCCGTTGGCGAGCGGCGAACAAAAGACCTGGGCGGCAAGCCGGTCGAGATCGTTGCTTTGTTCCCGGATGGAGGCGAGCGGAAAGGGATGGATGGACTGCGCGACTACGTGCGGAACAAACGACAGAACGATTTTGTCGATAACTTGTGTCGGAAGTTGTTGTCGTATGCTTTGGGTCGCAGTTTGCAGCTTTCGGATCAGAAGGCGATCGATGAAATGCGGGCCAAACTGATTGCCGACAAGTATGCTTTCGGCAGCATGGTGGAATCAATCGTCACAAGCCCGCAGTTCCTGAACAAGCGGGGAAGAGACGACCCGCGGGAATGAGAGAAACCACGTCTGTATGGCACGCCAACTTTCCCGCCGATGCTTCCGGTGAGTTGGTGGTAGAATCGAGGAAGAGGCCCATAAACCCCACGCCCAACCACGTATGTTCAAGCGATCCTTCGGACCACGCAAACAGCGCACCCGACAGCATGTGATCGCGGATCAAAGCATCCACTATGTGGAGGGGTTCATCCTCGACGAGGGCCACACCGCGCAGCGGGTTGAAAGAGACTATGGCTACGATCTGATACTCTTCACCTACGATCAGAACGGCTATGCTGAGCCCGGATTGGTTATGTTCCAACTCAAGGCCTCAGAGACATTACAAGCAGTTAGATCTAACTACGTCTTTGATGTGGACATTCGCGATTACAATGCCTGGATTTCAGAGCGCAACCCAGTCATCCTGATTCTGTTCGATGCTTCCAGGAGACGAGCGTATTGGCTCCCTTTCCAACAATATTTCAGGGATAATACAAATCACCGACCACGAAAGGATGCGAAAACGGTTCGTGCCCGAGTGCCGATGCGACAGGTCGTGAGCCGCCGAGCCATAGTTGCGATGCGCGAACTCAAGCGGGAAGCCCAACTGCCCGCAATAGGAGAAGAAACATGAACCGAACCGATACGACTTACAAACGAACCGATTTTACTTACGGCCAGTTGGATCGGGTTCTGCGCTCGCTTGGATTTACCTATCGTTTGCTCAAGGAGGAACCTCCGGCCCGTGTATACAAACACAAGGAATCGGGTGCGATGATCATGCTTCCAATGTTCCCCGAAACCGACAGAGTGCTCGATTATCATCTAATTGCTGCACGCGCAACACTGGATAACTACGGCATCGCAGAGCCGAAGGTTTTCGATGCTGAACTTGAGAAGGCAGGCTGAGGGAGGCTAGTGATCGAGATTGTTGTCTCAAGCTCATAACTCCGGAAGATTTGCGCCAGAAATGAACTTCGGGCTCCAGTGAGGAGTAGACAGCGAGTGGAACAATCACAACCAAGAGTGTGATGCGATGCGAATCATCAACCTCAGCCCAGAAATGTTCAACTCGCACGATGATATGCGGAGATTCTTCCACGAAGAACTCCTAACGAAGACGCCACCCGGCAAGTTCAGAGTAACACAAAGGAAGATCGCTCAAGATGGATTGAAGTCCGGTGAACAGCTCATCTTCACCTGTTGGAATCGGGTCGTGTTTACCGCGCGGACTGAGAGTGGTCTTCTGCCCAATGATGACGAAGGACGAGTGAAATACCCTAGCTACTTCGTCCTGGATCTCAAATCATTATGCGAGGCGGACGAGGCCATAGACGACATCAACCAGCAGTATAAAGGCTTGAGCGGTGACAGCAAAAGCTTCACTAGCTCGGGCTGGCCCCATCTGACTGACTCAGTCCATACTGAGGATTTATGGGCTCGACTTCGCCGGTTGCGTGCCGAAGAAGCAGCGGAGAGCGAATCAAACAACGGTGATGGTTACACCCCGCAAGAAGGCGATCTGCGGCCTCTGGCCGAACGGCAAATCAGGATTCGGCGGGGACAACAGCAATTCCGCGATGAGTTGCGTAGGCGATATCTTAATCGTTGCCTGGTGACAGGGTGTGAGGTGTTGGCGGTTTTGGAGGCGGCTCACATTAAACCACACCGCGGGAAAAACGACGACCATCCGGAGAATGGCTTTCTGCTGAGGGCTGATATTCACACACTGTTTGACCTGGATTTACTTGGGATCGAACCGGACCAATTGCGAGTGGAATTGCACCCAAATGTTATCAAGGAATATGGGTACCTCATTGGGAAAACACTCGGTTGCGTAGAGACCACCTGGCCTTCGAGGGATGCATTACAACAACGGTACAAAAAGTTTTGCGAAGGGCTTCCGCCGATGGATTAGAAATCGAGAAAATAAGCTCATTCACACAAACTCGTTCCTGCACCTCGCTTTAGGGTGTCGGCAGGATGATCCCCTCCACAGTTGGTTTCGATTCCGCTTTGCGAAATTTCCCGCTGGTGATGTTGCCGGGTTCCTCGCACGACAGTTGCTGGACTTTTTGGGACACGAAATATGACGCTTGCACAAGTGGGTAAATACATGCCCGAGGGACTCCGCGCCCTCTCGAACCTGATGAACATGCTGGTCGAGGCTGCCGGGGCTTGTCAGGTTCCCGTCAAGAAAGCCGCAGACTGGAAGAGTATCGGTCTCACTCTTGATAAGCTTCGGTACTGGGTTGGGGTGAACTTCTCGGAGCCGGAGAAACTCTGGTTTGGCACTCGTGGCGGATCGATCCCGAAGCTGCGGCCAAACTCGGTATCGGAGAATTGGGCGAGGAAAGCTGGGTGTCTGGCCGTTACCGATGGTGGCGAGGTGTCGAGTTGGACTCCGAACCCATCCACTTCTTTTCTCGCTCCAAAGTCAGCCAAATGCAATGGTTGGAGGGTTACCTGCGCGAGTGCTTGATGCAAGCTCGTTCGATCGAAACAGACGACGAATCGCCAATCCCCGAAGAACCCGAAGAAGGGAAATGACATTCTTGACGGATTGGTGGGAGATCATGAACCAAACCGATGCGACCTACAGACGAACCGATGTAACATACCGCCAGTTGGATCGGGTTCTCCGCGCACTGGGATTTACCTATCGTTTGTCGAAGAAGGAACCTTCGGCTCGTGTGTATGAACACAAGGAAACGGGTGCGCTGATTGTAATCGCCTTCTACCCTGCTGCTGACAGGGTACTCGATTATCACCTTGGGGCTGTCCGTGCGACGTTGAAAGTCTATGGCATCGCTGACCTGAAAGATTTCGACACTGAGATCGAGAAGGTGGGCTGAGTGGGGCCGGTGTTGTCGCCGGGTTCCTCACACGGCAGTTGCTGGACTCTTTTGAGTGCGCAAAGCATGCGACTTGCGCAGGTTGGTAAATACATGCCCGGGGACTGCCCCTCACTTCTCACTCCAAATCTGCCTGGCCTTTATTACTTCATCCACTGCTTCCTTCCCTCCGGGAATCGCTGACACTCGATCCATTTCCGCTTTCATTTTCAGAGCAGTACGCATCATCCGCGGCTCGCATTCCTTCAAAACTTCGTCGGTGATGGACTGAGACGTCTTCACTTTACGGTTGTCCTTCAGCTCCCTCATTTTCACACTGATCTCCTTGATTTTGGACACGGCTACCTTCGCACTTGTTTGATCCCTGATACTGGCCATCGCATCATTCAAAGCGTCCAATTGATCAAGAAGCTTGTCGTAGAACCTCTTGAGGTTTTCCTTTTTCGACTCACAACCCGTGGTCGCCAGAGCCATAAAAAACATGACAAACACAGGGAAAACACAGCGCATGGGAAACCTTTTCCGTCGAATGTGCATACGGTGTTGGGGCGAGAGGTGTGAGTTTATCGGATGGCCACTCAACGAAGACTGGTCGCCCACTTACTCATAAGAGACACCGGAAAAGAAGGAATGGATGACTGTTTCTCTCCGAATTAAGAAGAAGGCATCGAGTTCGGCTCGCCCTCGCAGACCCGGCAGTGACG